>Ga0256844_10000918_pt1 | contig 11146 bp, 16 predicted proteins | sample MusselsmetaG_FD_189100 | JGI IMG/M metagenome (GOLD analysis project Ga0256844, IMG submission 189100) | Mussel associated microbial communities from hydrothermal vent at the East Pacific Rise, Pacific Ocean - Mussels | ecosystem: Host-associated > Mollusca > Shell > Unclassified ... | reverse complement strand
ATGCTGATACGGTTGAAGAACTGGAAGTATTGCTTCCCTGGAATTTTAAAAAACTGGAATTAGAAAAGGCCAAGAACGCTGCCCATTAAGCGCTTACGTTTATTGTACTAAATAATATTGGATAGCATTTCATTTCACTATAAAGCAGACAAAAACGTAAAACAAATTGTCTGTCACAAAAACTAAAGAATGTGGTATATACTCATTCACCATTCTTTATTAATAAACCACCCAGCAAAACATTACCTTGATAAATAAGAAAGGATACGATACATCAGCTCATTAGCCGTATCATATTGTATCTGCGGGACTGATAAAATTTTATCTTCACTCTGGATATATTTGTCTACAATTAATTCATCACGACAATGGGCTACAATGTCCTCAGCTGAAGCCTGCGTTGTTTCCAGATGAAACTGCAAAGCCAGCACATGTGTGCCTAGTTGAAATGCCTGATTCCGGCAGCCTTCACTTTCAGCAAGCAGTACGGCCTGTGCCGGCAGCTCAAAGGTTTCACCATGCCAGTGAAACACATCGGCTTTATCCGGAAAACTAAAACAATCATCTGCTGTGGACACGGCCTGAACGGGAAGCCAGCCGATTTCTTTTACTTTATTGGCATAAACACGGGCTCCCATTGCATTGGCTATCAACTGTGCGCCCAGACAGATACCCAGCGTGGGCACACCCGCATCAATAAGATTTTTTATAAATAATTTTTCAGCTGCCAGCCAGGGATAAGTATTTTCGTCATTGACGCTCATGGGGCCGCCCATAACAATAAGCAGATCAATAGCTTCTGCTCCAGGAAGCTGTGCTGATTGAAAAAACTGTGTCGAGCTTATTGTATAGCCATGTGCCTCAAGCCAGAGGGCAATGCTTCCCAGCCCTTCAAAAGGCACATGCTGCAAAAAATGTGCGCGCATTACTTCTCCTTAATATGCCACTGCCCGGCCAGTCTTGCTGCTGTCGGGCTTATTCTGTATCCCAGACTAAATTTAAAAACTCAATATGGGGCATTTGCATTCTCACCGGACATTGTGGGCAACCTTTACTACTGGGTTTATTTAAACATCCTGTGCATTGTTCAACGACCTGTTTTGAGCGCTCAATACCTGCTTTTAGTTGTTCCAGTTCTTGCATTTGTCGATGGATGGTGGCTAAGGCATCATTCAGGCAGCCATCTACTAAGGCACTGCTTTCATCGCCTGTGCTGCTTTTTTCCCGCAATGTTGCAATTTGTCTTATGGACTCAAGAGAAAAGCCCAGTGCTGTCAGGCGTAATATCACCTTTAACCGCCTGATATGTTTCTCTGTATAGAGGCGCGTGCCCTTCTGGCTTCTTATTGATGTTAATAAGCCTTCTTCTTCATAATATCTGATAGTACGAATGGAAGTATCCAGTTGAGCTGCCGCCTCACCAATTTTGTAATAGTCTCCCTGCATCAAATTATAATGCCACCAGATGGGCGTGATACCCCTGTGCATTGACTGCATTGAGCATCACTAATGAGTCAGTTTTAGCTGAATTATAATAGACCAGCAGCAGGTGCTCCTTATTAAAGCGCGGCGCAATAACACCGTCTATTGCTCTTAGCTGAGACTCAATAGTATCTTTTTGTTGAGCATCAAGATTATCCTGAAAATGCAGCATAATATCATTGCCATTCATGTCAAACTCCTTTTCTTACGTTTACGTTACATTTAAACTATATGACGTAAACGTAAGATTGTCAAGAAACTGACAAATGACGGACTGCAGTTGCTATATTATTCATCGCTTTTATCCCCGCTGATAATTGATTTGAGCTCGGCAAAGGGATTATGGGTTGCTGCTGCCGTTTGCTGAGCACTATTGACATCACCATAGGCCTCATATTCATTCATTTTCTGGTGTTCATTATCATGACAGTAAATACACAGGTTTTCCCAGTTGCTGCCATCAGGCGGGTTATTGTTGTGATTATGATCAATATGATGCACTGTCAATAGCTGCAGATTTTCTCTAGTAAAGGTTTTACCGCAACGCCCGCAAACCCAGGGATGTATTTTTAGTGACTGCTCACGATAGCCTTTTTGCCGATCAGTCACCTCAGTATGGGCTTTTTTGACAATTGCATCTAATTTATCCGTATTGAGCTTTTTCTTTTTATCTTTACGTCTGCCAACCATTGTTCCAGCCTGTTTATTTTGTTTAACTCCACTATAATACTGGTAAATAATTAAGAATTCATCCAAGAGTATGAGAAAAGTACACTTATGAGCAGCACAGCCCCCCTATCCATTTCACCCCATGAAGCCTTTGAGATGTTACAGGAGCAGGCCAATGCCCTGCTTATTGATGTCCGTTCATCCATGGAGTTTTTATTTGTCGGCCACCCGAAGGGGGCTGTACATATTGCCTGGATTGATGAGCCCGACTGGGATATTAATCCTAATTTTGTCACTGAAATTCGCAAATTAGTGCTCGGTGGTGTCTGTGGTGAAGACGGACAAACACCGGCCATTATCCTTATTTGCCGTAGTGGCAACCGCTCCTTAGAAGCCGGCCAGCTGCTGCTCAAATCCGGTTTGACCAATGTCTTTAATATTGATGAAGGCTTTGAAGGCGAACTCAATGATGAGCACCAGCGCAGCACTCTGGGCGGCTGGCGTTACCGGAATTTACCCTGGGAGCAATGCTGATGAAAATTATTTTATTTCTGGTGATTTCCGGTATCTCCAATGGCTCTGATGTCCCGTTTAACTACCCGCTGGAAAAATCATACGACAATCTGCAGGAGTGTGTGAAAAGCAGTATTATTATGCGTAAGGTGCTGCGCGCCGAAGATAATTTACAGGCCCGCCAGACCGATGTCTATGCCCATTGTGAAGTCAGTCAGCAAGGCATTAATGCCCAGCAATATGCTCAGGCCATGAGTAAAATCCGCCGTCTGGAAAAATTTTACACTACTGCCAAGTGGTGATTAAGCACTGCTGCTACAACTGGCATTCAGGAAACAACAGCCCTCTTTATTGCGCTAAAAAATGCCGGCTTAGTACATATTGCTGCTGAGCTTCACTTTCAGCCATATCATCACTATTATCATCAATCATGGCGCAGGTACGGGCCATTCGGGTCTGCATGGCACATTTCCAGGCCAGTGCAGGCTGTTTGCCCAGATGTGCCTTGGGCGTTAAGCAGGTTTTGGTTGCCGCCAGTACAAAATGTGCAGCCTGTGAGGCCCAGTCGGCATCCCCACCACATGCGGTATAACTCTTTACCGTCAGTGATTTTATGCCGCGATAAATTTCCTCCAGCTCTTCATCAGAAGCACTCTCATCATTAATCGCCTGCAGTGCTCTGGCTACCATAGGTTCTGTATTGAGCGGCAGCACATGGCCAATAAACTGTGCCGCCAGTTTTCTCTGGGATTTTACCGGCAAGCCGGCCAGAGCCTGTTTAAATGCCTGGTCATCATTAATTGTTGTCATCAGCTCATCCTTTAATCACCCTGTTAAGTCACTTTCACTTTAACCAGTTCTTCACCATCCGGATCAGTCACATGTACCGCACAGGCGATACAGGGATCAAAACTATGAATAGTGCGTAATATTTCCAGCGGCTGTTTAGCATCATGTAATTGATGATTATCCTCCAGGGCAGCCTCATATGCACCGGGCTTACCCTGTGCATCACGCGGACCGGCATTCCAGGTGCTGGGCACCACAGCCTGATAATTGGCAATTTTTTTATCTTCAATAACAATCCAGTGGCCCAGTGCGCCACGCGGTGCTTCCATATAGCCGACACCCTGAGCCTGTTTTGGCCAGCTGGAAGGTTCCCATAGCTGCTCATTAAAGGTTCGGGTATCACCCTGCTTAATATTGCTCAACAGCTGCTCATACATGCCCTGCATACCATCAACAATAATTTTTGTTTCCAGAGTTCTGGCCGCAGTACGCCCCATAGTGGAGAATAAGGCTTCAATAGGCAGTTGCAGCTTATTTAAGGTCATATTCACCAGTTCATGTGTTTGTTCATGGCCCTTGGCATAGAGCATTAATACCCTGGCCAGCGGACCGACTTCCATCGCCAGCCCTTTCCAGCGCGGTGATTTAAGCCATGAATAACTCTGCTGCACATCCAGATGCTTATACGGCGGTTTGGGGCCGCTGTAGTTTAGCTCTGTTTCACCATCATAGGGGTGCAGACCACTGTTTTTACCCCCGCTATAGTCGTACCATGAATGGCTGACATATTCCTGAATCTGTTCACTATTATTCAGATCCAGCTGATGAATAGTCGACACATCACGATTGAGAATAATACCTGAAGGCAGAAAGAAACTCTGCGGATCATCCATCGAGGTACCCGGCAGATCGCCAAAGCACATAAAATTACCGACACCTTCACCACGTTTAAACCAGTCCTTATAAAAAGAAGCTATAGCCAGGGTATCAGGCACATAAACCTGATCCACAAAAGTCTGCATTTGGTTAATGACATCCTGCACCTGTGATAATTTTTTAATATTTATAGCTGAGTCAGAATTCAAATCAATAGCACATGCCACACCACCAACAAGAAAATTAGGGTGCGGACTTTTACCGCCAAATATAGTATGCAGCTTGGCCACCTCACGCTGCCAGCTCAGCGCTTCCAGATAATGTGCCACCGCCATCAGATTTGCTTCCGGCGGCAGTTTATAGGCCGGATGGCCCCAATACGCATTGGCAAAAATTCCCAGCTGGCCGCCTTCAACAAAGTTTTTCAGCTTGTTCTTCATATCGGCAAAATAACCCGGTGATGACTTGGGCCAGCTGCTGATGCTCTGAGCCAGAACCGATGTTGCTTTAGGATCAGCCTTTAAGGCTGACACCACATCCACCCAGTCCAGTGCATGCAGGTGATAAAAGTGCATCACATGATCATGAACATACTGCGCCATAATCATTAGATTACGAATCAGTTGAGCATTGGCTGGAATCGGGTAGTGCAGTGCATTTTCTACTGCCCGTACAGAGGCAATACCATGAACCAGCGTACAGACACCACAAATACGCTGGGTAAACGCCCAGGCATCTCTGGGATCGCGCCCCTTGAGGATCAGCTCAATCCCTCTGACCATAGTGCCTGCAGAATATGCCTGAGCAATTTTATCGCCCTCCATGCGGGCCTCAATACGCAGATGCCCTTCTATGCGGGTAATAGGATCAACAACAATACGTTCAGTCATTATTTTCTCCCTGTAGTATTATTTCATCATCAAGATGCTCAGCAATTAATTCACTCAGGCCAATCACCGGTATATCCATATTGTTTTCTTCCAGCCCTTCCTCCAGCACCAGACGACAATTAGCACAGGCAGTCACCAGTACTTCTATATTAATTTCTTCCAGCTGTGTTTTTTTACGTTTAAAGACTTTCAGGCGCAGCTCATCAGCACGTTCATTGGCGCTGACACCACCGCCGCCGCCACAGCACCAGTTCATATTGCCATGTTCGCTCATTTCTACAAATTGTGTGGCAACACTTCTCAGCAAACGTCGCGGCTGGGCTTGAACACCTCCCTTGCGGACAATCTGGCACGGGTCATGAAAGCTCAGCCGTTTATCCAGCAGTCCCTTAGTCTGCAAACGTCCCTGTTGCTGCAGCTCATCCAGTAATTCTAAAATATGCACGACTTTAAAAGGATATGCCCGACCGATTAAATTAGGCCCATCCCAGCGTATTGCCGTATAGGCATGACCACATTCAGGGCTGATCACATAGCTGACCTGTAATTTTTCTGCACCATCGACAATACGCTGTACCAGTTCTCGGGCAATATCACTGCTGCCGATCTGAATGCCTGAATTTGTGGCTTCAAATGCTTCTGATGACAGCGTCCAGCTGACACCGGCCTGCTTAAAAATACGCGCCAGTGATTCAATGTATTCAGGGAAGTTAATAATTTCCATAGACGATAATAGCGCCATATATTCGGCCCCGACCACGTCAACCGGTATTGTCAGCCCGCTATCATTTTCTATATGTCTGATTTGTGCCTGTAAGGCTTTTAGTCTTACCCCCATAGGGCTGCCGATTTTTATTGCCCGGCTGCTGGCACCAATCAGGCCTTCCGGGGCATGATCCGCCGCTACCATACCCTCACGTACTTTGCGGATCATCAAAGAGATATCATTACCCACCGGGCACACCATGGAACAACGCCCGCAAAGTGTGCAGCCATCATAAATTAAGGGTTCCCACTGGCGCAAAAGTTCATCAGTTACCGGTTTGGCCAGCCCCAGGGTCTTTTTCAACCGACCCCACAGAGTGTACTCACTCTCCCAGATGCGCCGCAGCGGCTCCACTTTGTTAATCGGCGTGTATTGCGGATCATTTGTTTCCGTATAAAACAGGCAGGCCTGAGCACATAAGCCACAGTGCACACAACTGCTGAAAAAAGCGGCTGTCGGAGCATCAATCTGCTCTTTGAGTGCATTTATACCTTTGCTGATATTAAGAGCCCTGGTGGTCATGACTGTACCCCCTTACGTCCCATTGTTGCCCCTGTATACCAGCGCGCCAGAAATACCGTAAAGACATGCATTAATTTGCTAAAAGGAAAAATAACCAGCAATAATTCAGCACTAAGAATATGCATAGCCAGTGCCAGTGGATAAGGCTCAATCATCCGGTGAAAAGCAATATAGCCGGTCAGTAAAGGCAAAAAAGTCACCAGCCAGACAAGATAATCCTCAAACGTAGTCAAAAATTTTAATAGCGGATCGGTCAGACGATGCCAGAGCATGGCCAGCAAAGCCAGCATAGCAATAACCGTTGATGCATCCACCAGCGGTGTTGCCAGACCCGGCCATTGCACGCCCAGCAAATTATGAATCAGTTCAATATGAGGCACAAACAGCAGCAGGACAATAAAAAAACATATATGCCAGATATAGCCCACAACAATAACAAAAGGGGCACGCTTAAAGGTTGCCGGGTCAACCAGTGAACGCGTCAGAATAGTTCTTAAACCCGGCCCCCATTCCATTGCCCGGGGTTCGGACAAATCTTTTTTTCTGCCCAGCAACAAGATTTCCAGCAAACGGATCATTACTCCGATAACAAAAATTGCCAGTGCTATAGTAAAGGCATCACCTCTGGCCCAGAGCAGCAGGTCATTAGCATTGGTAAACAGCTCCATGGCATACACTCCATTATTATTTATTTTTATTCACACTAAAATCATCCACAGATACCTGCCTGTGCTGCTTTATCGCTGATGATTTTGTTTGTTGATTAGCAAACCCTGCCGCCGCACCAATAGCAATACCTGCCCCTGCCGCATAGGTTGCAGCCCGGGCATAATCACCATCCGGAATTGACAAGGCCTGATAAAAACTACCCGCATCCCAGAAGTTCGGCTGTGAACATCCCAGACAGCCATGACCTGACTCCACTGGCCAGCTGGTCTGCTGATTCCACTTAAGCGTGGCACAGGCGTTGTAAGTCATCGGTCCCTTACAGCCCAGGCGGTAAAGACACCAGCCTTTTTTTGCCCCTTCATCATCAAATGTTTGTGCAAACAGTCCCTTATCATAAAAAGGGCGTCGGTAGCAGCGGTCATGAATGCTTTGCCCGTAAAAGACTTTGGGACGTGCCAGGTCATCCAGTTCCGGGATACTGCCAAAGGTCAGATAATGCGCCAGCACTCCAGTGATCACCGTGGGAATAGGCGGACAACCGGGGACATTAATCACCGGTTTATCCTTGATTAATGAGGATACCGAAACCGCCCCGGTGGGATTAGGCGCCGCCTGCGGCAGGCCACCATAAGCGGAACAGGTACCCACGGCAATCACCGCTGCCGCACCTGCCACGGTATCATTAAGCATGTCTACATTACTGATGCCGGCAATGGTGGAATAACCCGGATTGGCCAGGGGCACAGAACCATCCACCACCACGAGATATTTACCAAAATTATCCTTTATCGCCTGCTCTCTGGCCTGCTCGGCCGCAGCACCGGAAGCTGCCTGCAGGGTGTGCTGATAATCCAGAGAAATGTGATCAAAGATTAAGCCTTCTATGGTCGGGCTATGTGAGCGCAGCAATGACTCAGCACAGCCGGTACACTCCTGAAAAGACAGCCAGATCACTGAGGGACGCTTTGCTGACTCCAGTGCCTGAGCAACCACCGGCATCATTGATGGCGGTAAGGCCATCAGTGATGTCAGAGCAGTGCAATACTTTAAGAAGCCCCGCCGGCTGATGCCCCGCTGCTGCAATAATTCAAAAAGAGTTAGTTTTTTCATTCTTCTGATCCTTGCTGTTATTCTTAGATCAAGCTTATATTTTTATCCTGTTAATTTTTTGCAGACTGTCCTTAACATCCTCTTCAGGTGACATAAGCAACTGCGGTACATAGCCGACTTCAATTAACCGGCCAATAATTTCATTATCTTCATTGTAATGACTCAGCAGCCAGACACCACTATATGCCGTCTCATAAAAAACACTTCTGCCCAGACTGTTCAGCTCAACGATGACCTCGCCTCTGCCCAGCAGATCTTCAAGTCGCTGCTGTTCTCCAGCCGACCACGGCATGGCACGTAAATCAATACTATGCGTTTTATGCTGTTCAATAAGCTGCTGCAGAGCATACTGAATTTCATGAATAATACTTGCTAAATTACCGCTCTCATCTGCGCCAGTTTCAAGCTCAACCCTGATGTCTGATAAGCGCCGGGCATTCATCAGCCGTGTTGCTCCAGACAAACAGAATCTGCAATATGCTGCCATTGCTGTAATAATTGTTTAATCTGCGCCACCGCCCGGGGCAGTGCCTGATAAACACAGGGGCTCAACTCGCTGCCCCAGTCGATACGGCCGGGCTGAATACCAATCAATGCACGTCTGGCCGGTAATTGTCCCACCAGGCGGCTCATATCAAACAAATCCTGTAAGGATACCTCATGAACACTCTTGCCCGGCTGACTGAGAAAATCGTCCATGGCTTGCTCCTGCAGACAGAACACAGTACCGGCCGGCTGCTTTAAATTAATGGCATCAAGAACAATTAAATGCTGTTCAGCATGTATGCTGGCCAGTAAATCAAAACTCAAGGTACCGCCATCAAGACATTCAAGCGGTTCATCCAGCGGCCACTGAGACTGATTTTTTTCCACATGATTAAGTAAGTGAATACCTATGCCTTCATCCTGTAATAAGGTATTGCCAATACCAAGTATTGTTATCATTATAAGCTTCCATGTGGAATCCATTGCTGTCATTAAAAAAGGCAGCTTCTCATATTAACCATAGTTTTTTTAAGGGAATACGCAAGGCAAATAGGTATTATTGATGATCTAACTCAATTATTTATGCTGATAAGCAGCTGTATGATTCATTCTGGCATATACTTAAGCTGTTGATAAACGGATGAACTGACTATGTGTCTTGCTATTCCAATGCAAATAATTGAAATCAGGCAATTTATGGCACGCTGTGCAGCCAGAGGAGTTGAGCGTGACGTGAGTTTAATGATGATAGCGGATGAAACGCTGCACCCAGGTGATTTTATTGCTGTACATTCAGGCTATGCCATTCATACAATGTCAGCAGACGAAGCAGAATCTGCCTGGCAAATATATGATGAAATGCTATTACTTGAGGATGCTCAGAACACGCGCTGAACAGCTTATTTACCCTTCTGCCAGCATAGCTGATTCCTGCTTAAGATGCAGCCGCACACGGCATGTGTTAGCATAGGCATAGTATTTGCCGGTGCACAGCAATAATACACTCAGGGTGTAACTTTATCGGCAGCCGCTTAGAGCAAAAGTGTCAATATTTTTGACCGCTTAATGCGTGCAATACTACTATCAGGCTAATACATAATTAATATCAATATATTATAAATCTGGCTTGATAATTGCGTTGTTCGCCATACTTCTCCAGGGATTGGGTTTATTTAATTTTTAAAACACAAGAGAGAATGATGAAAAAACTTACTATCTTATTACTGGCTTCTTTATTCAGCCTGACAGCCAATGCTGCTATAATCACTTATGAAGTTAAAGACTTTCAAGCCGGCAGCTTTACTAACTCAGACTATGCAAGTTCATGGTCAAACAATACAAACCTTGATACTGACTTTATACTCAGTGAATTTACCGGACAGCATCCCGGTAAAAATACCCTGAGTCATTTGTCTGTGGTCTTTGATTTAGGCCTTGTCAATAGCATTGATTTCCACCTGGGTCTCGATGCTCATTATGGCGCAGCAGCCTATCTGGATGGCAATTTTTTAAGTAACAAGATTGACAACCTCTGGTGGGACGGAAACTGGAATAACCCTGATGTGTTTTCCACCAGCGCTGGCTCATTAGCCAACGCAACACATACATTAGATCTCTACTGGGGTGAAAGATGTTGTAACGGACTCAATAGCGGTCAATTCAGCACCGACGGTGGTACGACCTGGCAGACTTTATCAGTGGCCAATTTAAATGCGGCAGCCATAGCTGAGCCATCAATTATTGCTTTGTTTGGTCTGGGTCTGATCGGTTTTGGTTTTACTCGTCGCCGTTAATAGCAAACAATACTATAAATTGCCATAGCCACTTTTAGTTTAAAGTGGCTTTTTTATTGCCGCTAAGCAATGATAGCTTGGATTTTTTTCACCAATATTTCCGGTTTCACCGGTTTCTCAATAAAACCGTTCACCGGCATAAAATCCTTGCTGATATCACTCTCACCAAAACTAAAAGCTAACGGTGTGAGTTGATTCACCGCACTGAGTATCAGTACCGGAATATGCTTTATGCTGCTCTGCCCCGCTATTTTTCTGGCAGCCTTAAAACCTGCCTGAGCATCATCCGGAAAAACTATATCCAATAATATAAGATCAGGATTTTCTGTCTCTACAGCCGCAATTAAATCATCGGTATCTGTTCTGCTCACCACATCATAGTCATTTGCTTCCAGGATCATCGTCACACTGTCAATAATATCCCGATCATCATCAATGATCATAATTTTACTCATCAGCTACTCCTTCTTTTTAAAACAAACCATTACACAGGTTCCCTGATTCATCGTGCTTTCTATCGTTATCTTTGCATCAAGGATTTCAGAGCAGACTTTAACAATGGACAAGCCCAGTCCGGTTCC
>Ga0256844_10000917_pt1 | contig 11147 bp, 13 predicted proteins | sample MusselsmetaG_FD_189100 | JGI IMG/M metagenome (GOLD analysis project Ga0256844, IMG submission 189100) | Mussel associated microbial communities from hydrothermal vent at the East Pacific Rise, Pacific Ocean - Mussels | ecosystem: Host-associated > Mollusca > Shell > Unclassified ... | reverse complement strand
TGAATTTTATTAATCCCTAAGTAATAACCCTCTTTTATAGTTGGTATTCTAATTTTGTACATTAAACTTTATCGGTATATTATATAAAGTCTTTGAACGCTTTCCGTTTATTGTTCCTGGAACTCTACATTTACATTATTTAGGTAAGCAATAGTAAAATAATTTTTCTTAAAAAAAAATAAAAAATATTTATATATAATTCTGATAAAAATATATTATTTCAAATATTCTATAACTTAATTGTTGTGGTCTATTCCATTCAAAAGTGTGATGATGTGTAATATTACTTCATCATACTCAATTAAAAACACTTCACTCAAATAAATTAAAAATATATCAAGATGTGTATTCTCATTTAATAACATATTACTCCAATGCATCGTAATTAATTTAAAAAGAATCATGTCTATGTAAGAATGACAACAAAAAAATAAATATATTTGCGACTTATAAATTTACAAGATGATAAAGATTACGCTACCAGACGGTTCCATAAGAGAAATGGAAAATAACAGCACTCCAATGGATGTGGCTAAGAGTATTAGTGAAGGTTTTGCTAGAAATGTGATTTCGGCAAGTTTCAATAATGAAACCGTTGAAACCACTACTCCACTTACAACCGATGGTACATTAATCTTATACACATGGAAAGATGAAAAAGGAAAAGAGGCTTTTTGGCACTCTTCTGCTCATGTTTTAGCTCAAACAATTTTACATTTTTATCCTAATGCAAAACTTACAATTGGTCCAGCTATTGAAAGAGGTTTTTATTATGATGTTGATTTTGATGGCGAAACATTGACAGAAAGCGACTTTGCTAAATTAGAAAAACAATTTTTAGAGTTTGCTAGACAAAAATCTGAATTTAAAAAGCATGCTATCTCAAAAGAAGAAGCTTTAAAAAAATATAAAAATGAAAACAATGAATTTAAAGTTGAATTGATTGAAAATCTTGAAGATGGAACAATTTCATTTTGTGATCATGCCGACTTTACCGACTTATGTAGAGGTGGACATATACCAAATACTGGTATAATAAAAGCCATAAAAATTATGAGTGTTGCTGGAGCATATTGGCGTGGTGATGAAAAAAATAAACAATTAACTAGAGTTTACGGAATTTCGTTTCCTAAACAAAAAGATTTAAAAGAATATTTAGCTTTATTGGAAGAAGCTAAACAACGTGATCATAGAAAACTTGGTAAAGAATTAGAATTATTTACATTTTCAGCTAAAGTTGGTCAAGGTTTACCTTTATGGTTACCAAAAGGTGCTGCTTTACGTGATAGATTAGAACAATTTCTAAAAAAGGCACAGAAAAAAGCAGGATATGAAATGGTTATTACTCCACATATTGGACATAAAGATTTATATGTAACCTCTGGCCATTATGAAAAATATGGAGCAGATAGTTTTCAGCCTATATCTACTCCAAAAGAAGGTGAAGAGTATTTATTAAAACCTATGAATTGTCCTCATCATTGCGAAATATTTAATCACAAACCCTATTCATATAAAGATTTACCTGTACGTTTCGCAGAATTTGGAACAGTTTACAGATATGAACAAAGTGGTGAATTACACGGTTTAACACGTGTTAGATGCTTTACACAAGATGATGCTCATATATTTTGTACACCAGAGCAATTAGACCAAGAGTTTAAAAATGTAATTGATTTGGTTATGTATGTTTTTAGCGCTTTAGGCTTTGAAGAATTTACTGCTCAGATTTCATTACGCGATCCTGAAAATAAAGAAAAATATATAGGTAGTGATGAAAATTGGGAAAAAGCAGAAAATGCTATTATTAAAGCTGCAGCTGATAAAGGATTAAAAACAGTTGTTGAATATGGTGAAGCTGCTTTTTATGGCCCAAAATTAGACTTTATGGTTAAAGATGTTTTAGGAAGGTCTTGGCAGCTTGGTACTATTCAAGTTGATTACAATTTACCCGAACGATTTGACTTAAATTATAAAGGTTCTGATAACCAATTACATAAACCTGTAATGATTCATAGAGCTCCTTTTGGGTCTATGGAAAGATTTATTGCTATACTTTTAGAGCATACAGGAGGTAATTTTCCTCTTTGGTTGATGCCTGAACAGGTAATTTTACTACCAATCAGCGAAAAATATGAAAAATACACGAAAAAAGTTTTAAATCTCCTAGAAAATTACGAAATTCGCGCCCTCGTAGATGATAGAAATGAGAAAGTAGGTAGAAAGATACGAGATGCTGAGATGAGTAAGATTCCTTATATGATTATAATTGGGGAAAAAGAAGAAGAAAATGAACAAATTTCAGTAAGAAAACATAAAGAAGGTGATATTGGCACGTTTAGTGTATCTGAATTTGCGAGTATGATAGATGAAGAAGTAAAAAAAACAATTAAAGAATTTTAGTAACAGCTTTTATTAGCAATTAAATTATATAGCCATAGCAATACGTAGAAAAAGAGGAAGAAGAGGTCCTGGAAGAGTTTTTAAAGAAGACAAACACAGAATTAACGACAAAATAATTCGTACACCAGAAGTACGTTTAGTTGGTGATAATGTAGAAGTTGGAGTTTATTCAATTATTAAAGCCAAACAAATGGCTAGAGAAATGGAATTGGATATTGTTGAGATTTCTCCAAAAGCTAATCCTCCTGTTTGTAAAATAATGGATTATAAAAAGTTTCTTTACGAAGATAAAAAACGTGAAAAAGCTTTAAAAGCTAAAACAACTAAAGTTGTGATTAAAGAGATAAGATTTGGTCCTCAAACTGACGATCATGATTATCAATTTAAAATGAAGCATGCCAAAAAATTCTTAACTGATGGTGCAAAATTAAAAGCGTTTGTATTCTTTAAAGGTAGATCAATAATTTTTAAAGAACAAGGACAAATTTTATTATTGCGTTTAGCTCAAGATTTAGAAGATTTTGGTAAGGTTGAGCAAATGCCTAAGTTAGAGGGTAAACGTATGACAATGTACATTGCTCCTCATAAGAAAAAATAAAGTAAGTAGTAGTATAAATATATTAACATGCTAATTATAGCATAAAACAAGGAATAAAATGCCTAAACAAAAAACAAAGTCTAGCGCCAAAAAACGTTTCAAAGTTACTGGTTCTGGAAAAATAAAAAGAAAGCACGCTTTTAAAAGTCATATTTTGACTAAGAAAAGTAAAAAAAGAAAGTTGAAATTACGTCATGCTACACTAGTTCATAAAGCAGATGAATCAAATATTAAAAATCAACTTTGTCTTAAATAGTCTTTAGACTAAAAATAAATTAAACAATAAGGAAATAATTAACCCTGAGTTAGTGCTTAAATAAAAAATGTTCAAAGAACTGCCTAACTCAAAATAAATTTTAGAAATGCCTAGATCAGTAAATTCAGTAGCTAAGAGAGCTCGTAGAAAAAAAATATTAAAACAAGCAAAAGGATACTTTGGAAGACGTAAAAATGTTTATACAGTTGCAAAAAATGCAGTTGATAAAGCAATGGGTTACGCTTACAGAGATAGAAAAAACAATAAAAGAAATTTCAGAGGACTTTGGATTCAACGTATTAACGCTGGAGCACGTTTACATGGAATGTCTTATTCTCAATTTATGGGAAAAGTAAAAGCTAATAATATTGATTTAAATAGAAAAGTTCTTGCAGACTTAGCTATGAATCAACCAGAGGCTTTTGAAGCAATTGTAAACAAAGTAAAATAAGTCTTAAAACCTACTACTTATAAAAAAAGCTACCTAAATGGTAGCTTTTTTTATTTAATCTATTTTAATTTCTCTTTCTATAACAGCTTTTAGAAAACCTCTATGTTTAAAAACATTTACAACTTTCCAACCCATTTTAGCATAACTATTAAGTAAGTCCTCAAAATCTTGATCCTTTCTTACAGTTGTTCCTGGTTGTTTAATCATTTTATACTCTTTCATGTTATTATAAGATTTACTATTATAAAAACAAATATAATGAAAAGCTAATAGAAATAACTTGATTATATATTAATATCTATATATCTTAGCAAACTAAAACAAAAACACAATGAAATACTTCTTTTCTATAATTATTACATTATTAATTTTTTTAAATATAAATGCAACAACACCAAAATGGGGCCCAACTGGACATAGAACACTTACAAAAGTTGCAAATAATCATCTTAAACGAAAAGTAAAACGTAAGATTAATAAATTACTTAACGGAGAGTCATTAATGTTTATTTCCACTTATGCTGATGAAATTAAATCTGACAAAAAATATAGAAAATTTTCTTCATGGCATTATGTAAATTTCCCATTTGGAAGTACTTATCAAGAATCTAAAAAAAGTAAATATGGTGATTTAGCTGTTGGAATAGAAACTTGTATGAAAATTTTAAAAGATAAAAATTCTACAAATGAAGATAAAGTTTTCTATTTAAAAATGCTGGTTCATTTGATTGGAGATTTACATCAACCAATGCATATCGGTATAAAAGAAGATAGAGGTGGTAATGATATACAAGTACAGTGGCATGGTAGAGGAACAAATTTGCATCATGTTTGGGATGAGGATATCATAAATAAATGGGATATGAGTTATAGGGAATTAGCAGATAATTTACATCATTTATCAAAAGAACAAGTAAAAGATATCCAAAAAGGTACAGTTATTGATTGGATAAATGAAACAAGAAATGAAACAATTAAAATTTATAATTCAACAAAAAAAGGAGATAAGTTAAGCTGGAAATATTCATATAATAATTTTCCTACTGTTAGAAAACAACTTCAAAAAGGAGGACTTAGGTTGGCTAAAATTTTAAATGAAGTATTTGATTAAATGAAACTTAAAATTGCTATATCGATATTATTACTTTTTCTTATCTATGGTTTTTCTATAATTAATAAAAAAGAATTACCAAAAGGTTTTGTTTATGTTAATAATGAAATTCCTAAAATAAAAGTAGAATTACGTTATGCTACTTCACATAATTTTATTGGGAAGCCAATTAATGGATATTATGCTAATAATGCTATTGTAAGTATTGAAACAGTCAAAGCATTGAAAAAAGTACAAATTGATTTAGATAAATTAAACTTATCTCTATTAATATATGATGCATATAGACCTCAAAAAGCTGTTAATCAGTTTGTGAAATGGGCTAAAAAATTAGATGATACTTTAATGAAAAAAGAATTTTATCCTAATGTGGATAAAAAAAATCTTTTTAAAAATGGATATATATCTTCACACTCTAGGCATAGTAGTGGCAGCACTGTTGATGTTAGTATATATTCCAACACGTACAATATCCCATTAGATATGGGAAGTCCTTATGATTTTTTTGGTCCTCAATCTTGGATTAACTATAATAAACTTACAAAAAAACAAAAATATCATAGAACATTACTACAAAAAATTATGTTAAAAAATGGATTTAGAAATTATTCTAAAGAATGGTGGCATTTCACTCTAAAACAAGAACCATATAGAAATAAATATTTTAATTTTGAAATAAAGTAATAATATTAAAAAAGGCTATCTTTTAAGATAGCCTTTTAAAACAATTAATTTAAATGAATTCTAAAACTTGATTTACTAGTTTTTAGCTCGGTAATTGATTTAGAATAACTTAACAAAAAAGAAATAGTTTTTTGTTTGGGGTTCAAAATGTTATTTTTTTTAGTTTTAATGTAATTTTTTGCCATATATAATTTTTAATGTATCTGATTAGTACATTAATAACGTGACAAAGTTTTATTTATTGTTATAAAGTTAAAATTATTTTTTTCTCTTCTACAAGTTTTCTTATATTAATTAAAGCGTATCTCATTCTGCCTAGAGCTGTATTAATACTTACATCAGTAATTTCAGAGATTTCTTTAAAACTCATATCTTTATATAAACGCATAATTAATACTTCTTTTTGATCTTCTGGCAACTCCTTAATTAATTCTTTTACATCATTATGTATCTGATCATTAATAAGTTGAGTTTCTGCATTCATAGAATTATCTGATAACACAGAAAAAATATCAAATTCATCTGTATTTCTAAATTTAGGCATTCTATTATTCTTTCTAAAATGATCAATAACTAAATTATGAGCAATACGCATAACCCAAGGTAAAAATTTACCTTCTTCATTATACTTACCTTTTCTTAAATTATTTATTACTTTAATAAAAGTATCTTGAAATACATCTTCAGTTATATCACGATTAAGAACTTTACTATAAATAAAACTATAAATACGCTGTTTATGACGTACAATCAGCTTTTCTAATGCTTTTTCGCTACCATTAATGTAATCTGAAACTAGTACAGAATCTTCTTGTAGATATCTATTTTTCATAATTCTAATTTTTAAAAATAGTTATTCCTAACTATCGAGTTGTTAATTTAAAAAAGTAGAATTATTCTATAGGCTTATAATTTTATTGATTCTGTTTGTCAAATATAATACTTAATTTTAATATTTAACAAAAAATATACAATATTTTTTATTTATCATTTTAAAAATAATAAATTAATTATCTATTATACTTGTTTTTAAACTGATTTTTATAATACCAAATAACAAAAAATCCAAAAATAGCACCTCCAACATGTGCAAAGTGACCAATGTTTGAATTTGAACTAAAAACACCAAAAAGTACATCAGATAATATTAACAATGGTATAAAAATACGTGATTCTATCATAATTGGTAAAAACATTAATCCCATTTTTGCTCTTGGCAATAAAACACCAAATGCAACTATAATCCCATTTATTGCACCTGATGCTCCAACAGCTTGTACATTATAAATATTATAAATTGATTGAAAATTAGCATCAGTATATCCTTTACCTGCTGGTAATGGGATTTTATAAATGTTATGAATATCTACCAAAGACATTCCTGAAGATTCAAATTGACTAATAAGACTATGAAAATGTAAGTAATCGATACCTTGAGAAAATAAAACTGCTCCAATTCCTGAAATAAAATATAAAATCAGGAAACGTTTTCTACCAATCATTTGTTCTACTGATGATCCAAACATCCACAAAGCAATCATATTAAATAAAATATGAGTTATACTTATTTTACCATAAACAGTGAAATTTGCATGCATAAAAATATGGGTTACAATTTGCCAAGGTTTAAATGCTGGGTTTTCAAAATAATGCATCGCTAATAAATCATAAGCTTTTTCTTTAAAAACTAGTGTTCCTAAGAAAAATAATGCATTAATTATGATTAAATGTTTTACTGTATCTGTAATTTTTATCATTTATTAAATTTTTGTTCTAATTCATCAAAAGCTAAGTTTACAAAAATAGCTTTTCCAAAAGGTGAATAATTAGGTTCTTTACAAGAAAATAATTTATTAATTATATCTTCTTGTTCTTTTTCGTTTAATTGTTTACCAACTTTAATTGCTAAACTTTTTGCCATAGTTTTAATTATAGACTCTAAAAGTCCAAAACTATCTTCTGTACTTTCTATCTTAATATTGCTAATAATTTCTTCCAACGTATGAACTAATTCATTTTGTGGAATAGTACTTGGAATACCTTCTAATATAATTCCATCAGATCTAAACTCTTTAAATTTAAAGCCAATATTTTCAAGTTCTTGCTTAGTTTCAAATAAAATAGCAACATCTTGCTTTGCAAAATCTATTTCTATTGGTATCAAAAGTTGTTGACTTACTGCATCTTCAACAGTAATCTTAGTTAATAAATCTTCATATAAAATACGTTGATGAGCTAGATTTTGATTTATAAATATTAAGCTATTTTTAATTGAACTTACAATATATTTACGTTGTACTTGAAGTGTTTTTGCTAATTGTTGCTCTTGTGTTTCATCAAACATTGATGTTTGAGAAATATTACTTTCAATAGATACTTCAATTTGATTTACATCAACTTCTGATGATAATTTTGTATCAACATAAAGCGCCTCCCAATTATCTGATGATTTTTTTGGTTGATAATCTAATTTATTTTCAAATGGGTTAAAATCTGGGTTTACTGAAATTGTAGGTGTTTTTTTAGTTAAATCTTTATAGCTATATGGCACATCCATAGAATCATCTCTATTAAAATCTAATAAAGGTGCAATATTATATTGACCTAAACTATGCTTAACTGTAGCTCGAATAATAGCATAAATATCAGATTCATTCTCAAATTTAACTTCAGTTTTTGTTGGATGAATATTAATATCAATAGTTTTTGTATCTACTTCTAAAAATATAAAATATGATGGAAAATACCCATTTCCAAGTAAACCATCATAAGCTTTAATAACTGCATGATTTAAATAATTACTTTTTATAAACCTGTTATTAGCAAAGAAAAATTGTTCTCCTCTCTTCTTTTTAGAAAATTTAGGACTTATAACAAAACCAGTAATTTTAACTAATTCGGTAGTTTCGTTAATTGGAACTAATTTATCATTAACCTTATCCCCAAAAATACCAACTATACGTTGGCGTAGATTTTCTGATTTTAGTTGATATATTTCAGTTCCATTATGATAAAGTGAAAATGAAATATTTGGATGTGCTAATGCGACACGTTGAAACTCATCAATAATATGTCTAGTTTCAACTGCATTTGATTTTAAAAAATTACGTCTAGCAGGAATATTAAAAAATAAATTTTTAACTGCAATACTTGTACCTTTTGGAGTTGATATTACTTCTTGTAAAATAATTTTACTTCCTTCTATCTTTAAAATACTACCTATTTCGTGGTTTTCTTGTTTTGTTTTTAACTCTACTTGGGCAATAGCTGCAATAGAAGCTAAAGCTTCTCCTCTAAACCCTTTAGTATGTAAATTATAAATATCTAAAGCTGATTTAATTTTTGATGTTGCATGGCGTTCAAATGACATTCTAGCATCTGTTTCACTCATACCAATACCATTATCAATAACTTGAATTAGTGATTTACCAGAATCTTTTATAAGTAATTTAATATTAGAAGAGTTAGCATCAATTGCATTCTCCAATAGTTCTTTAACTACTGATGCAGGACGTTGCACTACTTCACCAGCTGCAATTTGATTAGCAACATGATCTGGTAATAACTGAATAATATCTGCCATTAAAATAATTTATGAAGGTCTAAAATATAAGCAAAAATCCCGACTAGAATAACAATTATAAGTGCTAAACGTAAATTTGCACTTTTATTATGAGCAATATGCTTATTTCGTTTCCAATCGTTTTTTAAGCCATTTTTAATTAAAGATGAGGAAAAATCTTCTTCAGTATAAGTTTCAGTTTGATATTGCTTTTTTAATTTTTCAAGACGTTCTTTACGCTCATCATAATAACGTGGTTTATAATCAAACACATAGTTTGCTCGTGATTTAAAAGCTTTACCAAACATATTTATATATATTAAAGTAACAAATGTACATTTTAATTATTAATAGTAAATTAAAAAAGGTCTATATATTATTAACAAAATAAAAATTACCTCTTGTCTTTAACAACAATATTTAAAACAATATTTGCTGCAATAACTCCTACAAAAGCAACAATAGCTTCAGCGATTGTAGACCAATAATTACTAAAATTACCTAATATACTTTTAACAATGTCAATATCATTAAAACGTACAATAGAATAATAAATCAATCCTAACCCTATAGCTAAACCAATATGAGATCTTACAAATATTACTGAAGTTTTATAATTCATTTTATGGTTTTCCATAGCATAATCCATTAATGAAAATCCATAAAAATAAGATGTAATTATAAAAACTGCAAACTTTCCTATTAGTGTAAAAATAGTACCTGGCAAAATTATTTTAAAAATAAATAATACTATAATTATTGATACATATTGATATATAAAATTTCTAAAAGTTATTTTTAACCCTCTAATAATATCAGACACAAATTGCTTTATAGAAAATAGACTTTTCACACCTCTAATATGTTGATTAACTTCATCAGAAATTAATGAAAAAATTGGAATTAATAGTATTAATAAAAAGAACCCCGAAAAACTTGACATTAATTCAACTCCAGTTTTTGTGTATTTCTCTCCATCTAAAAAAGGAATAAAAGAACTTAAAAATGTTGCAAACTCTCCAATAATAACAACAGGTAGAACAAAAAAACTTAATAATAAAACTAATATTACAACATACTTAATAAGTTTATATTCTTTAACCATTAATATTGCTTTGGGATAAGAATAAATACTTAATACTAATTCGTTAAATATTTTCATATAAATTGTTTTACATAAATAAGACGATATATATATTATGTTGTTACATAATGTTTAAAAAAATGCCTAAAATATATAAAAGGCTATCTGAATATCAGATAGCCTTTTAAAAAACTTTTATTTTTTAATTAAAAAGAATTATTTTTTAATTAATTTTCTTGTGATTTTAGCATCTGCTGAAGAAATTTCAACAAAATACATACCAGAAGTTAAGTTAGAAACATTAATTAATTTTTCACCAACTAAGTTATTTAAGTTACTTGTTAAAACAACTCTACCGTTAATATCAAATAAAGAAACACTAGTTAAAGCAACATTACTTGTATTTTTGATTGTAAAGTTTTCAGAAGCTACATTAGGAAATATAGAAACTGAAGATAACATTAAGTTTTCATTAACAGATGCTGTTGATTGTGCATCTACTTTAATGTCATCAATAGATAGATAATCCATATCTGTTACATTCCAATGTCTTAAAGCAACATATACTGTAGCCTCTCCTGCTAAGGCAGACATATCAAAAACTTGATTTGTAGGTACTCCTGTATTATCAACATCTCCAAAAGTAACATCATGAGTTACAGTAGCTGATAACAAATCAGCAACATCATTAGATGTTCCAATATAAATAGTAATATGTTCCTCATCCCATGATTCAGGAGCAACTTGAGAGATAAATTTTAATTCAATTGTTCCCGACGCATTAGATAAATCTATTACTGGTGAAATGGCCCAATTATCAGGTGTTAACGCACTAACCATCCAAGATCTAGAAATTAAAGAAACTGGTGTAACAGGATTACTATCCGCATCATTTACGGTCCATTGCCCTCCCCAATTATTACCATCTCCATCAGCATCTAATAATGTCCAATCTGACACATCTTCATCATTAAAATCATCACTCCATACAGTAACTT
>Ga0256844_10000916_pt1 | contig 11150 bp, 9 predicted proteins | sample MusselsmetaG_FD_189100 | JGI IMG/M metagenome (GOLD analysis project Ga0256844, IMG submission 189100) | Mussel associated microbial communities from hydrothermal vent at the East Pacific Rise, Pacific Ocean - Mussels | ecosystem: Host-associated > Mollusca > Shell > Unclassified ... | reverse complement strand
ACGCTTGAGTTAGAAAAAAGCATGCACAAGAAAATATCCATATCAAATAATATCAATGGACTTATCAAGCTGGGAGCCACCCATAACAAAGCCACAAACCCCTGTGTGGTCTGCGATGGCAGGCCATTAGCCTCTCTGGAAGCAGCAGCTAAAGAGATGGTGGATACCAGCGACTTTGTCCTCAAAGAGACCTTTTGTGGGATGCGTGCGGGGTCTAAAGATTACTTCCCTCTGGTAGGCAGGGTGGTGGATAGTCCTTGGATGTTGGATACCTACCCCAAGATCCTCAAAGGTGCCAAGCCAACTTTGGACCATATCGACAATCTCTTTATCTGTAATGGGCTTGGGGGCAGAGGCTTTGTCTTTGCTCCACTGATGGCTAAGTGGCTCTCTGAGCTGATCGTGGAGGGAAGAGAGATGGACAGTAGAGTGGATCCTGATAGGTTATTTTTAAAATGGTGTAGACGGTCATCCTTGGGAGACTAGCTTATATCCATGCCCACTAATACTCTGGATCAAATCCTCCCCGATACTTTTTTTGAGACGAAAGACTAACGTACGTATAGTACTCGAGTCTTTAGACTCTTGATAGATATATTTGGATAACTGCTCTATCGAAACGACAGTATCTAGGTGTAGTACAAGATAGTGAAAGAGTTTGGCACCTTTGGTTCCGAGATATACCTCTTGATTATTGTGATAAAGCATTCTACCTTCTAAGTCATAGCCAAAGTGTGCATTGATGGTAATATAGTGCTTCTCTTCTTCCTTGAAACCTTTGCTGAGTGCGATTTGTAGTGCTGCCAGTATCTGTTTGTCTTTATATGGCTTGACGAGATAATTGCTTGCTTGTGATTCGATCGCATAATCTATCATCTCTTGATCGGTATAGGCAGTCAAGAAGATAATGCGGGTATCAAGGAAAGTCGAGATCTTGAGTGCAGCTTCAGAGCCTGAGATATTGTCTTTGAGCATGATATCCATAAAGATCACATCGGGTTTAGTCTCTCTGGCTACTGTGATGGCATCAGCTCCTTTGTCACAGATAGCGATGACATGATAGCCATGATCCTCGAGGAGGTCTTTGAGAAAGTTTGCCGGTATCTGTTCATCTTCGACGATGAGTATACGTATATTATGCTGCATGAGGTATCCTGATAGTGTAGGTGAGACCATGGTCATACGCTGTATGTAGTGTAGCATCCATCTGATCTGTCATCATATGGATCAGTCGTAATCCCAGGCTCGTATGGTCGGTTGCTTCGAGTATATCGATCTCTTGTGTGCCATTGTCTTTAAACTGATAGAGGATCTCTGTCCCCGTATGGGTAAATGCTATCTCAATGGCGCCTTTGTGGGTATCAGCAAAAGCATACTTGAGAGAGTTTATCAGTAGTTCGTTAGTGATGATACCGATCTTAAGTACTTTTTCAAATGGAAGCTGCAGGTGATTCTCCTGGATATTGAGCATGACTTTATGATCATCATTGGCATCAAGTATCATATGTGAGAGGTTATAGAGGTATTCATAGAGCTCTATGCTCTCGAAGTCTTTATGTGCATAGAGTGTTTCGTGTACCATAGCGATGGTATCGATCCTGTTGCGGTTTTTTTGGAGAAGATCAGCAATCTCATGGTTATTTTTTTGTTTGACCTGCTGCATACCGAGGAGGGAAGAGATGATGTTGAGATTGTTTTTGACACGGTGATGTACCTCTTGTAATAGGGCGCTATTTCGACGATTGAGTTTTTCTAGTCTACTATAAGAGTTTTCGATGGCGATATGATAGAATATGCCAAATAGAACTACTAGTAATGATGAGAGGGCAATTGCAATGAGAATAGTGAGTGCAGGGAAGCTCTCTCTATATGGTAGATAGTTGTATCCCCACCAATAGATAGATATAACAATCAGTTGGTGGATGGAGACATAGATCAAAGAGCGTTTCATTGATAGAAGTAAAAAGTAACCGAGGGGAACAGTAATATGGAAAAAGGGTACTCTGAAATCATTGGTTACTAAGAGTGTATAGGTTGGTAATGTTGCTAAGATCAGTATACTGATTTTAGCGACCTTGATATTTTTTGTATGATAATAGTACCAATAAGAGGGTACGGTCAGGATAATAAATAGTAGTTCAGTATAGGCATCTATATGATTTTCAATATAGAAGTCTGCGATACATGCAAGAATCATGATGAGTAGATAGCTCCAATAGAATCCTGTTAAAAATATGGCATGCCTATCTGAACTTGTAAATAGTTTCTTTATTTTGTCTATCATTTCTAATTATAACAAAAAATAAAAAAAATATCCCAAACAGAACGCAAACGAAACAAAAAATGGGCATACTTTAACTATAAAGTATCTCTAAATAAGCGGAGAGTAAGAGGAGAAATGTATCACTGACCAACACTCAGCCAACACTTCTCTGGCATGATCCTGGGATGCGGTTCCTTCTATGAGGGATAATCAAATGATAAAAGGGAAAGAAGATGAAACGAAAAACAGTTAAAAATATACTCTGGAGTAGCTTGGTGGTGCTGATGGTCTCTGCCTGTGGAGGCGGGGGTGGTGGAAGCACTGATGAAGCCAAGCAACAAGCGATCTCCAAGATCTCTGCCTATGCAGACAGTAATGGCACGACACCGACCCCTACGTTACAGGACTATGATGATGCCGGTGTGGATGGTGTGGTGGTGTTCAATCTCAAGTCCATCAATCTGCAAGTCCAATATAGCAACAGCTCAGTAGTAGATACAACATCCGAGATTCAGGATATGGTGGGGGGTAAGCGGTTTTTTCTTATCCATGCTGTAGATCATAATGCCTCAGGTGATATGACCAGTGAGTACAATGCTACCTATGATAATAGCAGGGGTCTTTTATATCTATACTATGATGCAGATGGGGATGGGTATTTTGAAAAGAACAGTACTAGGCTCTATGGTGAGAATGGATATGACATCGAGTACAACCTGACAATAGATAGAGATAGTGATGGACATCCAGACTACATCGGCACATTTCTGGACAATGCACAGGGAGATTCGCTGTACAACAAAATAGATAAGGATGGTGATGGAGATCTAGATTTTGTTGAAACTTGGCAATATAATGAAGCGGGAAAAAAAACCTACTATGATCGGGACACAGATGGTGATGGTAATCTCGATTATGCAGAGCATATACGCTATAACGCAGAGGGAAATATCACCTATAAAGACAAAGACAGCGATGGTGACGGAAATCCGGATAGTATCTATACTTGGGAGTATGATGGTGCTGGAAATCGTATTCGTGAAGAAGGAGATGTGGATGCAGATGGCAATCCTGAGGGGATTCAAATCATGGAGTATAATGCCAATGGTACCAAGGTGAAGGCGACCCTCATCTATGATACTGATTCTGATGGCAGCCCAAACAATATCACAGTCTTGAAGTACGATGCTGACGGGAAGATCCTCCGCATAGAGTATGACTCGGATGCTGATACCCATCCTAACAGTATTACAGTCTGGCAGTACGATGCTGATGGACACCTCCTCCGTCAAGAGCATGATGCGGATGCCGATACCCATCCAGACAACATCTATACCTTTCAATACGATGCCAACGGCAATAATATATATAGTGCATACGACTCTGATGCCGATGGACACCCCAACCGTACCTCGATCTTTCGATATGATAGTGATAACCACACGATCTTTATGGAGAGTGATGCCGATGCTGATGGTACGCCTGATGCAAATCAGAGCTGGCAGTATGATGCGGCTGGTCATAAGACCTATCATGCCTATGATGGAGATGCAGATGGTAATCCAGAAATGATAGAGCAAAATGAATATCATCCTAACGGTACCTTGAAAAAAAGGATCGTCACAAATGATAGAGACAGTGATGGCTCACCTGACTCTATCGAAAAGCGTGAATATAATGCCAATGGTCACGAGTTATATCATGAGAGAGATACCGATGGAGATGGTGCCCCCAATGAATCACAAACCACTCGATACGATACAGATGGCAATAGGGTTCGCTATGAAATAGATATGGATGGTGATGGCACCTCTGAGAATGTGTATACCTATCAGTATGACAGTGATGACAATATGGTGCGATCCGAGCGCCTATCGCTCACTGGTGGAGTATTGGTATTGGATGGCTTTAGAACCCATGAGTATATCACATTCTGATGATGAGGGCAACGGATGACAAGGAGATACTTGTATCTAAATACACAAGGTAGAGAGGAGAAGAGTTATGCAGACAATGCAGTGGACAAAGCACTTTTTTGTGATATCACTTTTGCTGGGAGGTAGCCTCCTCGCAGAAAACTCCAGTACAGATATGCAGAGGCAGATTGTAGGTCAGCCGAAGATGACAGCAGATACACCGAGCACTACCAAACCGTATGCAGGCAATCTCTTTGAGGTACGCTATCCTACTGATTTCACACCTTCAATCGCCATGAAGCATCAGGGACAATGGTACTATGCTCCCACAGACGAAGCCACTTTTCTTTCTCCTGATAAGGAGGTGGCATTTTTCATCTACTCTCCACATTGGGGAGGAGAGCCTAAAAACTATCATAAAGTAGTCGAAAATGAGGTACTGGTAAGCAAAGAGATCAAACATTCCCGTTTAGGAAAACATCAAAGTACTACAGTGACCTATGTTGCTCTCCGAGACAAACAGAGACGCTATTATCGTTCCTATGCCTACAAGGTAAGCTGTTATGTCAATGATGATGGCTCACAAGACAGTTGTGTTGCAACTACATTTGGCATACGATACAAAGATAAAGAAGCATACAACAAGTATAAAAAGGCGTATATACAGTTCAAAAAGTCACTTATAAAAAGCATGCCAGAATAAATAATCTGACCTATACTGGGCAAACACTTCTTTGACATGATTTGAACACGTGGTTCCTCGTAAGAGGCGGATATTTTAGCATAAAAGGGGAAGAAGATGAAACGAATACAAAATAAAACAGTGGTACAGGCAATGCTGATATCTATAACTATGGTACTTTTGAGTGCCTGTGGCGGTGGCGGTACTACCACAGATCATAGCTGCTACAGGGAGATATCCTCTATTAGTGACAAATATGGAGATGGCACACCCGACCGTATATACACCTATAGCTACGATGTAAATGCAAACCATATAAAAACTGTGTCCGATACGAACGCAGATGGCACACCGGACAGTATTGATACCTATAGCTACGATGTAGAGGGAAATAGAATAAAATCTGAGGACGATGATGATGCAGATGGCACACCAGACAGTATTACTACCTATAGCTACGATGCAGCTGGAAATAGAATAAAATATGAGAACGATAGAAACGCAGATGGCATACCAGAGAGTATTACTACCTTTAGCTACGATGCAGCTGGAAACCTAATAAAAGCTGAGGTCGATAATGACGCAGATGGTTTACCAAACCATCTTGAAACTATTAGCTACGATGAAAATGGAAATAGAATAAAAGTTGTGTCCGATATTGATGCAGATGGCACACCAGACCATATATACACCTATAGCTACGATGCAGAGGGAAACCAAATAAAAACTGTGTACGATGCAGATGCAGATGGCACACCAGAGAGTATTACTACCTATAGCTACGATGCAGCTGGAAACAAAATAAAATATGAGTACGATAGAAACGTAGATGGTACACCAGACAGTATTACTACCTATAGCTATGATGCAGCTGGAAATAGAATAAAATCTGAGTATGACAAAAACGCAGATGGCACACCAGAGAGCATTACTACCTATAGCTATGATGCAAATGGAAACCAAATAAAAGGTGAGTACGATAATGACACAGCAGATGGTACGCTAGATCTCATTACAACTTCGACATACCAGAAGTTTGAAAATTGTCAGAAGGATTGATCTGCTTTACCTATGGAGGTGGTGTTCAGCTGATGTGACAGAGATAATGAAGTGGGCTAAGTGTCTCTCTGTATAACATACTCCAGTATCTCAGCCAACACTGGACAAACACTTCTCTGGCATGATTTGGATATGTGGTTCCTCCGTAAGGGGATAATCAAAAGATAAAAAGGAGAAAAAGATGAAAACTTTTAAGATATGGGAAAAGTGCTGTGTGCTATTTGTCCTACTAGGCGGCATTCTGCTGGCAGCAAACCCCAGAGCGGTCATCATCTTCGATGCCAGTGGGAGTATGTGGGGACAGATAGAGGGTACGCCCAAGATCACTATCGCCAAGGAGGCACTCAAAAAAGTCGTCAGAGACTGGAATCCCAGTACCGAATTAGGACTCACCGTCTATGGGCATCGCACCAAAGGCGACTGTAATGATATCGAGACAGTGGTACCAGTAGGCAAAGTAGATCCTGCACGCCTCATCTCTCAGGTAGAAGCCATACAGCCCAAAGGCAAAACACCCATCAGCAGAACACTTAGAAAAGTGGCCAACCAACTCAGGCAGAGCGAGGAGGCTTCGACCATCATCCTCATCTCGGATGGCAAAGAGAGCTGCGATGCCGACCCCTGTGCCACTGCCAAAGCACTCAAGGCAGAGGGGATCCATGTCGTCGCCCATGTCATCGGCTTTCATGTGGATGCACAGACTGATGCTCAGCTCTCATGTATCGCTGAAGCCACAGGAGGGGAGTACTTTTCTGCCCAAAATGCCAGTGATCTGAATGATGCCATGGGAAAGATCAGCAAAAAAGTGGAGACACCCAAGCCCAAACCAAAACCAAAAATGCTCAAAGAGAATCTCTCGGTTACTACCTACCTGCCCCAAAAGAATCCAATCAGCAGTAACGACATCACAGTGTATCAATCCAGCATAGATGAGTTTGGTAAAAAAGAGCTCAAAAAGATCACATTCAAACCTTTTACAAGCCATGCTGTATTTACACTCCCTGAGGGAAACTATACGGTCAGATCCCATGAAGGAAATGTCGTTGCTGAAGCGAATGTCACACTCTTACCAGGAGAGAAAAAACAGCTAGACCTGATCTATCGCGGGGGTGTGCTCCATGTTACGGCCTATCAAAGTAATGGTAAGAAATATTCTAGTGATAAGATCTCAGTAAATAAGGCAGTAACGGATGAGTTTGGCAAGAAAACTGTAGAGAAGGTGGCATTTGTTCCATTTACAGATACGGCTACCTTTTATCTACCTCCAGGAGAGTACATACTAAAAGCCCACAAGGGCAAGATACATACCCAGAAAAAGATAACACTACGCAATGGTGAACGTCTGGATACAAAGCTGGTCTATGAAGGGGCAGGTAAGCTAAGGGTCTATGCCACACTCTCAGAAGGAGGTAAGCCCATCGGTAGTAAAAGTATCACTGTCTACAAAGAGAGTAAGGATGAGTTTGGCAAATCATCACTGGAAAAAGTCACATGGAAACCTTATCCCTCCACAGTGACATTTGATCTGCCTGCTGGAGAGTATGTCGTCGAGGCAGGCGCCGGAAGTGCATGGGCAAAAGTACCAGTCAAGGTAGCCTCAGGCAAAGGAGTGGAAGTACCTGTCGTACTCCATGCAGGAAAGCTTAGAATTATCACTGTGATAAAAGGTAAAAATGTAAGTCCTGAATCTGTTACTGTCTCCAAAGAGATCATGGATAGTTTTGGTAAACCTGCTTTAGAGAAGTTTACTTGGGTGCCTTATCCTCGTGGTACTGCCAATTTCATCTTACCTGAAGGGGAGTATGTTGTACAGGCTATCTCCAGAGACAGGTCTGCTAAAGGCAAGCAGAAGGTCAAAGTAGAGGCAGGTAGAGGGGTAGAGGTAGAGCTTGTATTGCAAGAGAAGGGAGAGTAAATGAATCATAAAAAAGTAAGATTAATGCATCTAGGTAGGTGGGTACTCATCACAGTAGCTGTATTGCTATTTGTTGCATGTGGTGGAGATGAAAAATCAGAAGTTAAGGTTGCTAGAAGTGGTGTTACTCAAAAGGCAACACATCTTTATTATGATGGAGAAATCCATGGCAGTGTTGATGGAAAGTCGTTTGTTTTTGGGTACAAGGAGGGTAAAAATGCAGAGCTTCGTACGCGTGGAGATGTGCGAGAATTTACTATAAAGTTTGTTGCAGAGGGCAACATTATCGTCATCATTGTAAATCAATATCATGGTACAGGAAGCTATGATAAAGAGCTCAATGTGATCTGGCAAACGATGAAGAATGTAGGCAAGCTTTTGATACTGAAGGAGAAAAAAATGCTTCTTGAAGAGACAGAGGGTGGGATCATATCAGACTTTACCATAACAGGAGAGACGGCAAAGCATAAGGAGATCAAAATCATAGGTTCTTTTAAGCTTAAGGAGAGAGAACACTAAAGCCACCAACCAACACTGAGCAAACACTTCTCTGGCATGATGGGGTATGTGGTTCCTCGTTAGAGGCAGATATTTCAGAATAGAAGGGGTAAAAAATGAAACGAATACAAACAAAAACAGTGATACAGGCCATGCTAGTGTCGACAACAATGGTACTTTTGAGTGCCTGTGGCGGTGGAGGTGGAGCAGCAGGTGGCGGAGGTGTGGATATGACTCCTCCAGCCATCACGCTTAATGGCAATCAGGCAGTAAGCATTATCGAAACCAATGCCTATCATGATCTTGGCGCTACAGCTGTAGATGCAGTCGATGGCAGTGTTGCAGTGACAGTATCTGGGAGTGTTGATACGACTACGGTAGGGCAATATACTATTACATACACTGCCAAAGACAGTAGAAATAATGTGGCTACCAAGACACGAACTGTCTCAGTCGTTGCTGCGCGGGCACTAAGCAACAACATCCCTCTGTCACCCCCTAACTGTAGGGGTAGCGTAGCGCAGCAGGGCAAAGACTATAACGGCAATGGAGTGCTCGATCCTGCAGAGGTAGCGACAAGCAGTGCCAACTATACAGAGGGCACTCCTGTCTCACGAGCTACACTAGATACAATGATAGCCAATGGCGATGATGTCACAGGTGTCAATACGTGCAAGATCACAGATATGAGTCAGCTTTTTAAGGATCAGCAGACATTTAACCAAGATATAAGTGGGTGGAATACGGGTGCAGTGACAACAATGCGCCGCATGTTTGAAAATGCCAAAGCTTTCAATCGTCCTCTCAACAGCTGGGATACGAGCAAGGTGACCAGTATGTCTCTTATGTTTCTTGATGCGATCGCTTTCAACCAACCTCTTGATCGCTGGAATACTGGTCAAGTAGAGAATATGGTGAGTATGTTCAATGGCGCTAGCATGTTTAATCAGCCTATAGGAGATTGGAACACATCCAGTGTGACCAGTATAGGCTTTATGTTTGAGAATGCCATAGCGTTTAACCAGCCTCTAGAGAACTGGGATACGAGCAATATGTCCTATCTGAGGGGTATGTTTTATGGTGCACATGCCTTTAATCAGCCTCTAGATAACTGGGATACCTCGAGCGCCACAGATATGCGTGTGATGTTCTATGGTGCCAAAGCATTCAATCATCCTTTGGATAGCTGGGATACACAAAACGTAACAGATATGAGCTTGATGTTCTATAATGCTAAAGTGTTTAATCAGCCCCTTAATAGCTGGGATACTCAAAACGTAATAGATATGAGCTATATGTTTGCAGGCGCCAAAGCCTTTAATCAGCCTCTTGACAACTGGAATATGTCAAAGGTTAAAACCATGCGGGATATGTTTGCTAGAACAGATGCATTTAACCAAAATATTGGAGGATGGACACTATCTAAAGTAGAAAACATGAGAGGGATATTCTATGGTGCAAAAGCCTTCAATCAGGATATCGGAGGCTGGGATACTTCTAGTGTCACAGATATGAGCTATATGTTTACATGGAATACGGTATTTAACCATTCGTTGTCCAACTGGGATGTTTCAAAAGTCGTAACAATGAAGGCGATGTTCAAGGGTACTACAGGGTTTGACCAAGATCTTGGCAACTGGGAGCCATTTGCCGCCACGGATATGAGTGAGATGTTTCATGGTGTAACGCTTAGCCCATCAAACTACAAGGCACTTCTAGAGGGATGGGAGGGCAATAGTGGTGCCTTGCAGCATAATCATATCTTTGATGCAGGCAATAGTAAGATTCCTCTGATACGAAGGGTACTGCCTGGTGGACAAGTAATATTTTTACCTGATGCTGATGCAAAAGATGCCAGAGATAGACTCAGAAGCAACCTAGGTTGGACTATCACTGATGGAGACTAAAAATGATGTCTACATGAGATATCGTAAAATGCAAATCAATGAAAAGAAGGAGAAGTAGTCATGAAAAACATATTACGATTGGCTAGCATCATACTGATGCTAGTTCTATCACTACAAATGGTACATGCATCAGCAAAGCCACTCAGTAAAAGAGAGATGCTGAAACATGTTCCTAGCAAGCTAGGAGAGACAAAGCTTGTCTCCAAAAAATATGGTGCCATACTCCCCAGGAGTGGTAACAAGCATACCCTCTATCTGAGATATAAAGATACAAACAAGCATGGCGTACTGGAGCTTTATATCAGTGATGTTTCTAGAGATCCAGACCTGCTCTCGGAAGCAAAGATGATCTATGGGATGGAGGCAGAGCATGGCAAAGGTAGCAAAACACCCTATGTCTCAAAAAAGAACAGAGATGGTAGCACGCAGCTCATCTATAACTATGCAAACAGACTTATCATCAATGCAAGGAGTAAAACCTACCATGCCAGGAAGATCTGGAAGCTCATCAGAAAGATACCATTCCGGAGGATGCTCAAGTGATCTTGGGATGGCACCCTGTACGAGAAGTTTTAGCCAACACTGAGCAAACACTTCTCTGGCATGATGGGGTATGTGGTTCCTCGCAAGAGGCGGATGACTTAGAAGATAAGGAGTAAACAATGAAAACAATACTAAAGAAAAAAACAGTGCAGGCTATGCTAGTGTCGACAACAATGGTACTTTTGAGTGCCTGTGGTGGCGGAGGCGGAGGCGGAGGCAATGGTGGTAATGGAGCCCATGCTACAGTACTGGACTGCCATTTAGGTGCAGGAGAAACACTGACACTGACCAATCATTCGACAGGTACGGACTATATCGTAGACTGTGTCTACACAGTCAGTGGCAATATGGTGATCGAGCCTGGTGT
>Ga0256844_10000915_pt1 | contig 11152 bp, 8 predicted proteins | sample MusselsmetaG_FD_189100 | JGI IMG/M metagenome (GOLD analysis project Ga0256844, IMG submission 189100) | Mussel associated microbial communities from hydrothermal vent at the East Pacific Rise, Pacific Ocean - Mussels | ecosystem: Host-associated > Mollusca > Shell > Unclassified ... | reverse complement strand
CCTTAAAACCTGATGCTCTAATTCGCCCCATGAAACAGGAAAGGAGCTTAAGTGTTTGCGAAAAAGAAATCCTAGTAAATTTTGGTGAAAATCTCCTCCACTCCCTTACAAAGTTACTCCATTCAACGCGCCCCGATAGAGGAAAAGCTCTTCTCCTGCAATTTGCTAGATACCTTACGGTGCAACAGTCCCTGACAGAAGGGGCGCTCCTCACTCTTGATCCCTTTTTTAAAGAGATACAAGTTGTGGAGCTATCAGATGAGGATATGGAAAAAGGGCAACTGGAGACTCTTAAGAATAATCTTTTAAAGCAGGCAACAACTCGTCGCGAATTATTTTTTCAGGAGGTGCGGCATCCAGAAATTGCTTATTCTTTGATGGAGACAAGTAGAGCCAGAGCATGGGAACTAGCGAAGGTGAGTGATGCCAATCGTAGTGTACGCATCCTTGTTAAAGTGACACTTCCAACACGTCCGGGAGTTGTCTCGTTCGAATTTCCCAGATATCAGAAAAAAAACCTGGAGAAAGTACTGAGAGGACTGGAACAGGAGTTGTCTGATCTGCAAAAAAAAAGAGAGGAACTCTACGGTTACAATCTAATATGGCGCAACTGTGCCACCGAGCTTATTCGTGCACTGAACAGCACTTTTCCAGATCAAAAGACAGGCCGCAGGGACTTAGGAGGATGGCTGGAGCCTGATCACGGTCTGGTTTTTATCCCCTTTCTTTTTTATGATCAGTCTCTTGCCGCGTATTCTTTGCAGAACGAAGTCTTTTTACAGGCCAGACGTTTGCGAAATCTTAACAAGCTTTATAGCCAGGAAAATGATCTCTTGGTATGGTTGAGGGAATCAAATACTCTTAGTTCAACCATTTACCAATCACGCAGCAAGGATACTCCGTTTCTTTTTTTTACTGATGATTCGCTTTTCCTTCGCCCTGTTCAGGGCGTTTTCAATATTCTCTATGCTGCTTTATATGGAGTGGTGGGCGTTGTTAGTCTCCCTTTTGATGGTGGTGATAGCTTTAATCAGGCCGCACGAGGAGTTTTCTACAGTTTGCCTGAACTGCTATTTGGCAATATCAGGAAAGGGAGCTATTCCACAGGGGAAAAAGAGGCGGAGCACCTGGAATGAGAAGGGCGGGTTAATTGTTGTTTTGCAGCAATAGATATAACCAGGGTAGATTCTTGTTTTTGGTTGAGGGGTTCGTTACTGATATATAATTGTTTTGAACAAAAGCATCACTGCCATCTGCATTGGATGCCACCAGTCTCACACTAAATATTCCGGCACTGGTGTAGATATGAGTCGGATTTTGCACATTTGCATCTATGCTTCCGTTATTATCAAAATCCCATTGCCAACTCGTTGGGTTGTTGCTCGATGTGTCGATAAAATTGACCGTAAATGGTGCCTCACCCTGAGTTGGGTTGCCATAAAATCCTGCAACAGGTATTGCTGGCTGATCAACCACCTCTATATCAAGATAATTGAGCATGGTGTATCTATCGAAGATACCCATTTCCATTGTCAGTTTATTGTCTGAGACAGTGAGTTCATGGGTTCTCACAAGATAAGAAGCAGTGGGCTCATCATCAATAAAAACAACGCCTTCAATGCTAATATAATTGTGTTGGTAGTTACCATTCTGCCAACCTGCCGAGACTGTGACTTCATAGGTGCCATTGGGGAGGTCAAATTCAAAGGTTTTCAGCCTGCCCCAGTCGTCATAGAGGATACTGTTTTGGAGTTCATTCGGGCCATTTGTAAGATGTTGATACATCACATGGGCCATATCGCCATACCAGCCATAACCCAATGATTCATCATAATCATTCCAGCCTATTTTTATGTACTCGTTTCCGTTTACAAGTAGCGGATTAGCTATCGGTTTGTTACCTGGATCCTGAAAGTTGATATAATAATTGCCAGGTTCCCCTTTTGTACGTGGATGGAGAGGAGGTGGTTGGATGTCAGGGATAGTAACAATTTCCCCACCATTTTTCAGGCCAATCAAACGGCGCAGGTTATACATAAAATTGTCATTTCGGGTGTAGCTGGTTAAGCCACTGATAATTTTATCCGCCTGCCCGTCAGAGATGTTGCTTTGATCTATCTCAGGTCTGTTGCCTCCATTCAGCAAATACAGATACTCGTAATCCTCAAGACTATCCCGCATTAGCTCAAAACGGATGGATGGTACAAAACGATGGTTATTCGTGCCATAGGCAATCTCGTTATTTGTTTCCGACGGCGGATAGAGCATGAACAGGTCGCCATTATGGTTGTCGTTGAGCGGATCAGTCCAAGGGTTTTTACTCCAGTTATTCAAAGAGTAATAGGCTATTCCTCTTATCCGATATTTCCAGAGGAACCAGCCAGTGAGTTTGCTCTCAATTCCGGGGTGATCAAGGGTGATGGGGTTAAAATAAGGAGGTCTCGTTCCATGGAGGAAGTATGTCCATGACTCTTCACCATGGTATTTTTCTCTGGCCTGGGAAATTGTTGGGTTATATTGGTTTAGAACTGGCATCCAAATGTCAATTTGTCCATCTGCAACATAATTGCTATTATTATAAATCTCTTCCCTTGGGTTCTCCGATACCATGAGTTTTAGATCAGGTGCCGCATGTTTCAGGTATCTGGAGTACCAGGCGACAGCATCATAATCAGCCTGATCCTGAGGTTCGTTGGCAAAATAGTAATAGGCCTTATCAAGGTATCCAAGTGTGCTTAGATACGATTCTGTAACAGCTATATATTGAAACCATTTCTGGTTATAGGCACTGTTTGGTTTGTTTGCTGTGTACCAGTCAGATGTACTTCTGGTTTGACCACAAAAAGAAGATGGTCTCTGGTCGGCAGATGCATCATTCGTGGAAAATGTAATAGCCATAAATGATGGGAATCCTGTGGTCTTATTAAACGCTTGAAGGAACCGTCCATCCATCAGCCCTGTGCCATCAAGATATCGTGTGGCAGGTTCTTCAAAACCCCAGATTCCATGGGGATCGCTTAACGTGGAGGAACAGTCATAATCGATATAGGATGCTCCTCCGGTGCTGGTTAATCCCCCGGACCAGAGTACACTTTTGGGAGTTAAGCGATGATCAATGAAATATTGTTTCATTGCATCAACATACATCCAGTATTCATTACCAGTACCTGAAACACCGTACTTCGTGAGGATTGTGTTATGGGAAAAATTCATTTGCGATTTAATATGAAGCTCATCTGGGATGGTAAAATTAAATACATGCAGAGTAACCGGGATGGAAATGGAAGCAATGCTGACAGATGCGCTGTATTCCCCGGAAGGAGTTGATGGCGGAACTGATACGCTGAACCAGAATGAAGTGTTTTCCCCGGCTGTTATTGTTGTGCTAGAGCCTTTAGGAAAAGGCCAGAGCGGATCTGGATAGGGGCCTGTTCTGCCAAGGTTGTCTGTGGCCTGACTGACAGGCACATATTTAACCTGGTATATTTCAGTGGTGATGCTCGAACCAAAATCCCCAATATCAACGGTTGCGTAGCCTGTGGATGTAGGCTGTACAACCACCTGAAAAGGTTCAAATTCATTTCTTGCTGCATACACTTTAACATCTGACCCGGTTTCTTCGGGTACACTGTCATCTTTGAATACCCGATGACTCGGGGGAGTAGTCCAGAACTGATAACTGCTGGTAGATTGGGTTAATGTATAGGTATACGATTCAAGGTCATTGGCACTTGAGGAGATCACCATTGCCAAAGAGAAGAGAAAGAAAACAAGAACGATTTTAAAGTATTTGAGGGAGTTCATGCCACATTATTATAGTTTTTCAATTTAGACATAGTAGAAAATTCCGAGCGGTCAGAAAGAATAACATTTGGCCATTTTCTGGATTTCCCTTCGCACTTTGTCACGAAGTGATTTCGGTTCCAGTACTTTTGCCATGGAACCATATTGCAGGATTTTCATGGTGATTTCCCGATCATCATTCACAGGCAGGGAAAGGATTATTTCATTATTCTGTTCTGTTATTGTCTGTTTGTCATGCCAGTATTGTCTGCGTACCAGTTCTGCTGCTGTCCTTGTGAAGGATATTTTTGCATGATAGCGAACCTTTCCAGTGAAGATTCCAAAGGCTTCATCCAGTAGAGAGTCAGGAACGTGGTGAGGAGATGTCGTGATTTTTATTCCAATTACTGCTGTTTCAATTCTTGCCATGTGAAAAAGCCGATGCTCACCACGAAGATGGCAATATGCAAGCAGATACCATCGCCCCTGGTAATTGATAAGACGCTGTGGTTCCAGGTCGCGGGTACTTATTTTTGCAGCTGTTGAGCAATAGGTAATTGTAAGTATTCGGTTTTTTAGGAGCGAGTCAACAATGGTTTCAAAGATGGATGGTGCAAGGGTTTCCACTTCAATCCATTGACAAATTACATTATTCATAAGCTGATCATATCCGGGAGCAATCAGTTCACTTAATCGTTTCTCAAGTTTCTTCATCTCCGGCAAACCACCTAAGCCAGCTTCATCCGCCATTTTATTCAGGAGTCCCATGAAGAAGAGAAGTTTCGGGCTGTACTCGAAGGGGAGTGTGAAATCATTGTCCGTATAATAAAACCCTTTACGAGTGGAATCAAAGGCTATTGGGGCAAGCAGGCGGTCCCGCAGATAACTGATATCGCGGTGGGCAGTGGCACGGGATAATTCGAATTCCTCTATAAGGGTGGTGGCGTTTGGGTAGCTGTTTTTTTTCAGCTTTTGGTGAAAGGCATAAATACGTTCAAGACGGCTCATTTATCTGGGCTTGCGTCTATGTTTTACCGGAAGGATTTTTAGCTGTTCTCTGTACTTTGCTACCGTTCGGCGGGCAATTTTGATGTTCTTTTCACCAAGTTTAAGAGAAATGACGTTGTCGCTAAAAGGTTTAAAGGGATCTTCTTTCTGAATCATTTGCCGGATACGTTCCCGAATGGACTCTGCGGCAAGTGCTTCTTGGCCCTGCCTTGGAATTGCTGTGGAAAAAAAGTATTTCAGCTCATAGATTCCAATGGGCGTATGTACATATTTGTTTGAAGTTACCCGACTGATGGTGGACTCGTGCATTTCAATATCTTCTGCCACGTCACGTAAAATAAGAGGTTTTAATTTGGTTGGGCCATGCTCGAAAAATTCACGCTGAAATTTGAGGATACTGTCCATAACTTTGAAGATTGTGCGCTGTCGCTGATGCAGTGATTTGATGAACCATCCAGCATCCTTGAGTTTTTCCTTGATGTACTTTTTTGACTGTTTTTCCATCGTTTCTTCATTGGATTGCAATAATTCCTGCAATTGGGATGAGAGCTTCAGGTTGGGGATATCTTCTTCATTGAGATGAATAACAAATTCACCATCGATCTTTCGCACATAAACATCAGGCACAACATAGTTGGTGTCTTCATTGTTGTACGGCAAGCCAGGATAAGGGGTAAGTTCACTTGTGATAAACTCAATGGCCTTGATAACTTCATTGCGTTTTTTACCTGTGACCTGGCAGATTGCCTTGTAGTTACGGGTTTGCAAAAGGTTCAGGTGTTCTTTTACAATTTCAGCGGAGAGGGAATCCCCCATGTCCATTCGCTCAAGCTGCAGGAAAAGTGATTCACTTACGTCTCTTGCAGCGATTCCGGGAGGGTCTAAATCCTGAATAACTTCAAGGAGATACTCTGCTGAATCATGGTCACATTCTGTAGCTTCCATGACCTCTTCAAGCGTACATTCCAAAAACCCATAGCGATTAAGATTACCAGCAATAAAGAGTGCTGTTTCCCATTCGTCGGGATCAAGGTCAGCGTGAGCGAGTTGCCATTGCAGATAGGCAAGCAGACCCGGTTTCTCAGAAATGAAATCAAACTGACTTGGTGCGTCAGCTGCCGGGGTTTCACGTGAGAATGAAACATTTGAGTCAAAGGTGTTGGCGTAATCTTCCCAGTTTGTTTCAGGAATAGTGTCTTCGGCTCTTACCTGATCGGTATGATCCTGTTCTTTTTGTTGCTCCGGTTTTTGTTCAACAGTTGAGGAGAGACTCTGCTGGTTTTCTTTTCTCTCCTGGATACTTACATCTTCTTCGAGGCCAGGATTTTGTTCGATTTCGGCCTGGAGGGCATCGCCTAGTTCCAGCCGGTTCATCTGAAGCAGCTTAATTGCAAGACGCAACTGCGGCGTCATTACAAGTTTTTGGGACAGCTTGAGCTGTTGTCTGAGTTCCAGGGCCATTGTTATTTACATCACATACTGAAATTTTCGCCAAGATACATTTTGCGGGCGACTTCACTTTCAATGATATCGTCTGCGACACCACTGGTTAAAATCTGTCCTGCGTTCATGATGTAAGCGAAGTCGCAAACCTGGAGGGTTTCCCGGACATTATGGTCAGAGATAAGTACACCGATTCCTTTCTCTTTCAGGCCGATGATCAGTCTTTGCAGATCGGCAACAGCCAGCGGATCAATACCGGCAAAGGGTTCATCAAGCAAAATAAAGTCAGGTCGGGTGGAAAGAGCACGCATGATTTCTACTCGTCTGCGCTCACCACCTGAGAGAGCATGGCCTTTGTTCTCACGTAAATATTCGATCTTAAGGTCTGCCATCAGTTCATTGATTCGGTTTGTGATCTCATTTTTTGTGAGTCCCAGTGCTTCCAGAATGATACGGACATTCTCTTCGACGGTGAGTTTTTTAAAAACCGATGGTTCCTGAGCAAGATATGAGATACCTTTTTGGGCACGTTTATGGATTGGTAGTCTTGTTATTTCTTCACCATTGAGCAGAACCCGACCGCCGTCTGGGCGAATAAAACCGGCAATGGAATAAAATGAGGTGGTTTTACCAGCACCATTTGGGCCAAGCAGACCGACCACAGCACCCGTATTGACCTGGAGGCTGACCCTGTCAACAACCGTACGGTTTCGATAGCGTTTAATGAGTTTATCGGTTTCCAGTTGTGCCATTTTCTTATTGTGGTGTAAGGGTGGCTCTCACCCGGCCTGTTTTTTTGCCTTTACCTGCTTTTCCGCCAACAGTTGCAGATGGACGGCTTCCAACGACTTCCGACCTTCCTTCGTCAAGGTAGTAGATGATAGTGTTTCCGGTAATTAGATTGGTGCCTTGCCATGCCTTGGCATCACCACTTAAAATTACCTTTCGGTCTTTTGCAAGATAGTTCATGGTTTTGCCGGTACCAAGCCATTCACCTTTGGTAATTTCCACATTTCCTACACACTTGAGACGTTTCACTTCCTGTTTCTTATCGCCTTCAGCAGCGGTATAATAGACTGTCATTTTATCTGATTGAATACGGACATCTGCCTGGGTAGCATCCACATTCCCCTTGAAGAGGACATTGTTGTCTTTTTCAAGCGAAGTCATATGATCCGCTTCAATGGTGATGGGGGCACCAGCTGCAAGAAGTGGTGTATTGCAGAAAAAACCAAGAAAAATAAGAGTAGAAAGTAGACTATATAAGTATTTATTTATCACATATTCTCCAAAAGTTACAAAATAGAAATTGTAGTGCAATTATTAGGCCGAATAGTAATCGCGGTGCCGGGAAAAGTAAAGAAATCTCGGTGACAAGTGGAAAAGAAAGATTTCTTTACTTCAAACAGCTGAGTCAGTAGAATGGAGGAATCGTGTAAAATAATGAGTTGTATCAGTCTGATTTAAATAGATAATAATTGTGTCAATGAAAAGGACAATAGGAAAATGCTGGAAAGTATAGACAGAGCCAAAGGGCTTATTGAATCCCTCCCCTATATGCAGGAGTTTCGGCATAAAACCGTGGTTATTAAATATGGCGGCCATGCCATGGTGGATGAGAACCTGAAAAAGCAATTTGCCCTCGATGTTATTCTGATGAAACATATTGGAATTAACCCTGTGATTGTTCATGGCGGTGGCCCTCAGATTAATCGACTGCTCGACCGGCTTGAAATAAAACCAAATTATATACAGGGCATGCGTGTAACCGATGGCGAGACCATGAGTGTTGTTGAAATGGTTCTGGTTGGCAAAGTAAATAAAGAGATTGTTGGCAATATAAACCATTGTGGTGGACGTGCTGTTGGGTTATCCGGACGTGATGGCGATCTTATATGTGCCGAAAAGATGCGAGTGAACAGGAAAAACGACGAGGCGTTAAAAGATGCTCCCCCTGAGCTTATCGATCTAGGTAGGGTGGGGCAGGTAACACAGGTTAATCCTGAGGTTTTGCAGGCACTCGATCAGAATGATTTTATTCCTGTGATAGCACCTGTTGGTGTTGGAGAAGACGGGCAGGCATTTAATATCAATGCAGATATTGTGGCTGGTGCAATTGCTGCAGAATTAAATGCTGCCAAGTTGGTGCTTCTCACTGATGTTGCAGGTGTTCAGGATGGTGAAGGAACTTTGCTTAAATCCCTGAAACAGGATGATCTGGAAATCCTTATTGATAAGGAAACCATTGGCGGCGGTATGATTCCTAAAGTGAGATGTTGTGCAGACGCCTTAAAAGGTGGAGTCACGAAAACACATATTATTGATGGCAGGATCGAACACGCCATTTTGCTGGAGATATTTACCCGGGACGGGATAGGGACGGAGATAGTCTAATGAGTGGACAAAATGCAAGCTGGGCTGAAAGGAGTAAAAAGGTGATCATAGGAACGTATGCAAGGTATGCGGCGGCTATGGTGAAGGGAGATGGCTGCAAATTGACTGATGCGGATGGCCGGGAATATCTGGATTGCCTTTCAGGAATTGCCGTCTGCAGCCTTGGCCATTGTCATCCGGTTGTGACCGATGCTATTTGTGCCCAGGCCAAAAAACTGGTGCATGTATCCAACCTTTATGACACCCTTCCTCAGATTGAGCTTGCTGAATTACTCACGGCAAATTCCTTTGCGGACCAGATCTTTCTGGCCAATAGCGGGGCAGAGGCCAATGAAGCAGCGATAAAACTTGCACGAATTTGTTCAGGCCCTGAACGTTACGGGATTATTTCACTTGCAGGTTCCTTTCATGGCAGAACTCTGGCAACTGTTGCAGCAACCGGGCAGCCTAAATTTCACGAGGGTTTTGAACCCATGCCTGACGGCTTTTCCCATGCGCCTTTTGGAAATCTGAATGTGTTGGACGCCATGATTGCCAATCAAACCTGTGCCATTATGTGCGAACCTTTGCAGGGGGAGAGTGGGGTGAGGCCTCTTGATGTTGAATATTTAAAAGGTCTTGTGGATCTCTGCAAAAAACATGATTTATTACTCATTTTTGATGAAATTCAGACAGGTATTGGACGAACTGGATCCTTTTTTGCCTACGAGCAGTTAGGTATAGTCCCGGATATCATGACTGTGGCTAAGGCCCTTGGCAACGGTTTGCCCATTGGGGCGATGCTCACCAGAAAAGAGCTTGCAGCCTCCTTTGTTCCTGGTACTCATGGTTCAACTTTTGGTGGAAACCCTGTGGCTGCTGCGGGTGCCGTTGCCACTCTCAAAATCATTCTGGAAGATGGCTTTCTTAAGAGTGTAAAAGAAAAGGGTGATTATTTGCAGGCAGGACTCACTGACCTTGCTGCACGTTTTCCTGGCCTTGCCAGTGGCGCACGGGGTATGGGGTTGATTCAGGGGCTGGTGCTCACTGAAAAGGGTGTTGAGTATGGCGCTGACATGGTGAATAAGCTTTTTGAAAAAGGAGTGCTCATCAATTTTGCAGGGAATACTGTGCTTCGGTTTCTGCCACCTCTTATTATCAGCAAGGAAGAAATCAATCAATTATTAGCTGCTTTAGGGGAAGTTTTGGCTGAATTTGAGGCTTGAGTTGCCAATTTCACGAAAATCTTTGCAAATCAATCCTGTTTTGGGTAAATATGATTTCTTTCCCCTAAAATAAAGCGATTGGGCTGGGGAGCAAAGATTAAAAGGTGCGTTTTAATATGAACCACCTGTGAGAAAAGATACGGTTATGTCACTTCATTTACAGTCATTACAGGATTTCACTAAAGAAGAGTTATTGGGTTTTATTGATCGGGCTATTATTCTTAAAAAAGAACGTGCCGCAGGAGTAGACCATCAGCAGTTGGCTGGTAAAACAGTTGGCCTGATATTTGAAAAGCCCTCCACCAGAACACGAGTTTCCTTCGAATCAGCCATGTATGGTCTCGGGGGACAAGTAATATTCCTCTCCGGTCGTGATACGCAGCTTGCCCGCTCTGAGCCTTTAAAAGATATGGCAAGGGTTATGTCACGATACGTGGATGGTATGGTGGTGCGGACTTTTGGGCAGGAGGTTGTGACAGAACTTGCAGAATATTCTTCTGTTCCGGTTATTAATGCGCTTACTGATTTACATCATCCCTGCCAGATACTCAGTGATATCATGACTGTTGTTGAAAAAAAGGGAAATATTGAGAATCAGAAGATAGCCTGGGTTGGGGATGGGAATAATATGGCCAATTCATGGATTCAAGCTGCAGGACGCATTGGCTTTGAGCTGATTCTGGCTTGTCCTGAAGGCTATGACCCCAATCCGGAAATACTTGCAGCAGCTCAAAAAGAGTCTGCCAAGGCGATCACTATAACGCGTAGTCCGCAGGAAGCAGTGGCAAGTGCTGATGTTGTTAATACTGATGTGTGGGCTTCCATGGGGCAGGAAGATGAGCAGGATGAACGTCTGGCCATCTTTCAGCCATTGCAGATTAATGCAGAACTTATGGCTAAAGCGCCATCTGATGCCATTGTGCTGCACTGCCTGCCGGCGCATCGTGAGGAAGAGATAACAGAAGAAGTTCTTGAGTCTGAGCAATGTGTTGCTTTTGATCAGGCAGAAAATAAAATGCACATGCACAAAGCGATACTCGAACAGTTGTTGAAAGGATAAAAAATGGATGTGAAAAAAATAGTACTGGCCTACTCAGGAGGTCTTGATACTTCGGTCATTCTGAAATGGCTTGCTGAAGAATATGACTGCCCGATTGTTGCCTATGCAGCTGATGTTGGGCAGACTGAAGATTGGGATGCCATTAAAGAAAAAGGCATGGCAACAGGGGCTGAAAAAGTAATAATTTCTGACCTTCGTCAGGAGTTTGTTGAAGATTATATCTTCCCGGCTTTTCGTTGTAATGCAATTTATGAAGGCT
>Ga0256844_10000914_pt1 | contig 11153 bp, 23 predicted proteins | sample MusselsmetaG_FD_189100 | JGI IMG/M metagenome (GOLD analysis project Ga0256844, IMG submission 189100) | Mussel associated microbial communities from hydrothermal vent at the East Pacific Rise, Pacific Ocean - Mussels | ecosystem: Host-associated > Mollusca > Shell > Unclassified ... | reverse complement strand
CATTCTGAGCCATTCTCGCGCTTACGCTGGCAGCCTTGTTGGCGGTCGTGCCTCTGTGTTTTTGTAGTGCGTGAGCGATAGCGATGGCACAGAAGCACGAAGTGATTCTTAATAGGAAGTACATGGAGATGATAAAGTTGTTAAATATATATTTAAACCATTTGCCAAAGCATGAAAAGTATGCCTTGGCATTGCAAATACGACAAAATGCATATCATGTCTATGATTTGATTACAGAATGTCACAAAAAATATTATAAAAAAACAACTTTAAGTGACTTGGATATTTCTCATGAAAAATTGCGAATGCAGCTATATCTTGCAAACGAACTTGGGTATTTTGCATATAAAAACGGCAGAGCCGATGCAACTGTAAATCCTGAACATAGATTTCTCGCTATTTCTAAATTGATTGATGAAATTGGTCGAATGATAGGCTCATGGATTCAAAAGATAAAGGAGAGAATGTGAAAAATATAGGGCAGGATATCGACATGCAAACTTGTCTAGTCGGCGGTAATTGGAACAACGGTTCGATTGCTGGTGCGTTCACGCTCAATCTGAACAATTCTCGCGCTAACTCTAACAACAATGTTGGCGGTCGTGACTGTATAGCCAATCCTGAAATATCAAGCGATAACACTGGCAATAGAGGGATATGCTGTCCTGCGATAAGCGAAATCAATCAAAGTGCTTTTTTGAGTAGCAATGCCGAAAATCAAAGCACTTCCAAAAGAGTTGGAAATCTATATGATAAAACTTTTACATTAGAAAATCTTCACGAAGCGTATCTGATAGCACGAAAAGGCAAACGAAAAAAGCCTCATACCTATGCGTTTGAGATAAATCTAGGGCAAAATTTAGCAGACTTATATGATGAGCTAAAAGATGGAATTTACAAGCCTCAACCCTATCGACAATTTGAAGTTTATGAGCCAAAAAAAAGAGTTATCAACGCTCCTCACTTTAGAGACTTAGTAGTGCAACACGCTATCTACAAAGAGATTTATGAGGTATTTGACAAAAGCTTCATAGACCACGCTTATGCTTGCAGAAAAGGCAAAGGCACGCATAAAGCCAGTGAATATACACAAAAAGAGATGAGGAAATATAGTGGAGAGCTTTACTCTCTCAAGCTTGACATAAAAAAGTACTTTTACAGCATAGATAGAGGCATATTAAGAGGACTTTTTGAGAAGAAAATCAAAGATAAAAGATTTGTAGATTTGATGTGTGAGTTTACCAAGATGGGCGGAGATATCGGCATACCGATAGGAAATCTTTTAAGTCAAATTTACGCTTCTATCTATATGAATGAGACTGACCACTTTGTCAAAAGAGCGTTAAAAGTGAAGTCTTATGTGCGATATGTTGATGATTTTATACTTATCGGCTTGACTCTTGATGAAGCAAAAAGTCATAAAGAAACACTAGAAAAGTTTGTAAAAAATAGACTAAATTTGGAGCTGTCTCATTGGACTATCGCAAAAATCAAACGAGGTATAAACTTTGTTGGATATCGCACTTGGAAAAGTAAAAAGTTTGTGCGAAAACACTCCATGTATAAGTTTAAAAAAGCAGTTAAAACAAAAAATATAAAATCAATAGCGTCTCTTTTTGGACACGCAAAAGGTACGGACACTATGCCGTATTATCAAAATATTATAAAAAAGGAAGAACTATGTATCGCTATATGAAATTTACAGGATTTTTAAACAAGCAGTTTGAAGAGCCTTACACGAAAGAATACAACACAGGAGTTGCTGCGGTTTACAATGCCTCAAATGAGGAATTTGAGCAGTTGTTAGCACTTCAAAATGAAGGAAGTGAAGTAGCGGTCGAAGAGTTTACGGAACTTATAAAAGAGAGTGAGCAGTTTAAACACGAGATGTCGAAACTCCAGGCCCTTTTTGTTGAAAAAACAGAGGGACTCAAGGAGATGTTGGCTGACAAAATAGGTATGGCTTCCAACTATATAGACAAACAGTCAGAAGTGTATGAGTATATGTATCAGTTTGCAAAAGATAGTGTTTATGATTCCCAAACAAACTTAGCAATCATAACTGCTAACGAACAGTCAAAGACGATAGCGGCTGGTTTTGTCATCCTCCTAAACAACATGAGAAGCAAGATAGAGGAGATGATAAAAAAAGGCATCGATGTAGATGAAATTTTGAGAAAAGCTGAGATGATAGATAAAACGACAACTGTCGAGCAGATACAGGCTCTATTTTGAAAAACACAATACTTCTCATTTTAGCAATATTTATAACTATTGTAGGTTTTGTACCTCTTTTGCTAATACAGAGTTATCGAAGATTTACTGATTTAGATGTTTTTCATCTTGGGGTTGCAGTCTCTTTAGATCATCTTTGGTGCAAAATGATTTTCGGTATCGATGGACATACAGTATCTGCTGTAATTTATAAGAAAATTAAAGAAGGAGATTTGAGTTATGAAAAATATGTAAAAACAGTAAATTGGTTATTTAGAGACAAGTCGCACTGCAAAAGTGCTTATAATTTTGAATATAGGAGCATAAAATGAATTTAAATGATGTGAAAGTTTGGTGGAAGTCAAAGTCTATGAGCGGTGGTTTTGGACTGCTGGCGATGGCTTTAAGTGTGTTGATGGGTGTTTCTGTAGCAGGAGCTGATTTAAGTTTTGTATGGAATCAAATACCAGTTATTTTTGGTTCTGCTGGAATTTTATATCTAAGAGTAAAAGATTATTCAAATTCTCTAAATAGTGCTGGCTGGATATCTTTAGTTTTAGCGTTGATAGGTGGAACAGGTGCATTACCTGCAGATATATTGGAGCAATGGCATTTAGTGCAAACGCAATGGGCTTCGTTAACACAAGTTGCATTAACAGTTTTCGCTGGTTTTGGACTTCATTTAGCTAAAAAACCAATCGCAAAAAGAGTGATTTAAAAGATGAATAGTGAGGAAAAGGAGTTGCAGGACTTAAAACTTCTCTATGCAAAAGATAAAGCAGAAATCACTTCTTTTCTAAAAGAAAACGCAAAAGATATCGGACTGCTTACTAAAGATGTAAAAGAGATTGTTTTAGCTTTAAGCGAGTCAACCGAAGCTTTAAGCTCACTAAAATCTCTCCATAAAAGAGTTGATAAACAAGAGAAGCTTTTAGAAGATTATTCGGTCATAAGAGCGAGGGTGACGATGATTTCCAAAGGATTGATTTGGGTTGGCTCTATATTTTTAGGAGCAATTATATTAGGAATTATCGGTGCAAATATCGATTTTAAATAAAGTTAAAAACTTTTTGCACCAGATAAAAATAAAAATAACACTATTCCGCTGGAGGTTTTAAGATGAAAAAAGGAGCTATAACCATAGCTGCAACGCTGGTTATCATTTGGCTTAGTGCGTCGGCATTGGCAATCATGGGAGGATATGCAAATTGAAAACGATATTATTTAAAATAGGACTTATCAGTATATTGGCATTTTTAACTTTAGGATGTAGCCAAAAGATAGAAAAAACAAAATCAGTAACAATTGATTATCGTTTACGACCGATGTGGGGAGTTGCTTTAGGTTGTCAAAGAGCAGATATAGCAAATGGTTTTACAAAGAAAGGGTGCTTAGACGCAAACCTGAGCTGGGGAACGAGATGAATGCACTAGAAGTCGCAACAGAGTCTCAAGATACCCTACTCGCTCATTTTTACTACCTTGATGATCTTAAAAGATTTGGACTTCCTGAACTTTTTGACCATGCAGCACAAAGGCTCATAGATAAAAAAATTATCTACAGAGATTGTGATGGTGCAGCAAGAAGCATGACAGAGCGTATAAAGATACTAAAATTAATAGATTTAAAGTTTGTGCTGGAGATGGTTACGCCCAACCATTACATAGCAGGCATCATCGATAAAAAATTAAAAGATGTTTATGTTATAGAAAACACAGCGTGGATTTTTACAAAAAAAGCAGCAGAAGCTGGAGTTGAAAACTTTGAAGCGATTATCGCCATGCCAACTTACGAAAAATATCGACAAGGGTATATCAAAGCAGCAATCTACAAACTATCTGACTTACAAAAAGGTGTGCAAGAACCCGACATAATTACAGATAAATTTATCATAAGAGGTAGATTTAAAAAGTATTACATGGAGAGTTTTAGGCTACTTACAGACGATATAACGATTTGGAAACAGAGCCAGTCTGATTTGCCTTTTTTAAAAGACTTTATAGAGGTGCGAGATATAGAAGTTCCAGCAGCAGAATATGGCTATAAGTTTACAAAAGAGTGGGAAAACTCTTTTTGCATCGAGTGTTTTGGACATGCGAGATTTGAAGATAGTTTTGAACTTTTAAGAGGGTTAGAGTTTACAAATCCTAAAGATATATTACATCAAAATGAAGGCGAAAAAACAGTAACTTTTTACGGCATATACAAGCATCAAAACAAATTTTGGAGAGGTTGGCATATCGTCGATAAAGCCATAAAAAAGTACAAATATTTATATTCTGCAAGTGCAGCACTCTCTTCCAATGCAGAGCTTATCACTCTCGTAAAAGAGCATTATATAAAAGAGTACTGGAACAAGATGAAGTTAAACCAGCTCCACTCTCAAAAGATGGCAGATGAGATGTTTATATTTGCTATTAACAACAATCGTTATCGGGCTGTAAGATTTGCACAAAAGATAGTCGGTACAAAAGCAGATGGCATTATAGGCCCAATCACGATAAAAGCATTAAATAGTTTTGATGTAGTTGAGTTTGACAAGCTTTATGATGAGAGTGAAATAAGATTTTATGCAAAACTTGCAAAACGAAATTTTGCAAGATATGGACGATTTTTACTGGGTTGGATAAACCGAGCTTTTAGCGTTTAAATTTTTAAAGAAAGGAAAAACATGAAATATTTAATGATTTTATTAGTTGCTGTATTTTTAACAGCTTGTGGTGAAGGAAGTTGTTGTCAGTGCACTGGCGAAGATTGCAACATATCAGAAACTGAATGATACTTATACTTGGTAGCTTTTTTGTAGTTATCTTGATGTTGGTCCTCGGCTGGATTGGTGAGTTGCTCTTTAGTAGTAGTGAGTCAGAAGAAGATGGTGAGGAGCTTGAGGAGTTAAAAACTCAAAACATCCTCGATCAGTTGAGTTAGTAGCACTTTTGTGCTACTAATCTCTAAGCTGCTTCCAGCTCTCTAACTTTATAAGAGTAAACAAAACCGATTTTTTGATTTACAAACATTAATTCATCCCCTCTCATTTCAAAATACTTTTGAACATGTCTGGGAGTTATAATTTTCCCATACTCCATAAATGCTTTTATCAATTCTCTTTGAGAAGGATGATTTAGGTACTCATTCATCCCAACTTTTATATATTCAGTAGCCAAACTATCAGCAACTTTTTTTATTTGCTCTAGTAAGCCCTCCGAGGGCTCATCGCCCTCTTTTATTCGCTCAAAAATTGGCTCTTGTTTTACAGGCTCTTCAAAGATACTCCTTTTGGGTCTTTTTAATAAACTTCAAGTTACCGCCGCTTGGGTTTGTAACTACTCTAGGGTTGCTTGTATCGTATGTTTTAAGTTTTATCTCTTGTCTTGTGTTTTCTTGCACTTTTGGAGTGCCGTTTACATTTGGATTTGATTTGACAAGCATGAAAAGTAAAAATGCTAAAAGCCCATCAATGAACTCTCCACTGATAGCGATAATCAACCCTACATTCTTATATTTTTCTACAATACTTTTATTTTTTCCACTCTCTCCAGTATAATAATCTTCCAGCTCTTTTGCTGCACTGTCTGCTTTTTCCATTTCTGCTAACTTAATCTTGTTTGCTGACTCTGTCCTCTCATTTACTTTGTCTTCAGCTTTTTGGATTTTCCAGTCCATTTTTGCAAGTTTTTTTGCATATCTTTCCTCTATCTGGGATATTTGTTTTGCAGTTGCCACTCTTTTTTGTGCAATAATAGTTCTATATGCTTTTGGGTTTCTCCCACTTATCCAATTATCCGTTGCCCCTTGGATGGCTTGTATTTCTCTGTTTTTAGCATTTACAAGCGACTGTCTGCTCATCATTAGCATTTTCACCGCAGTATCCCCTATCTTGTTGGATTTGATTTGAGCAGTATCTACATGGGCTTTCATTTTTTGTTCTTTGAGCTTTACAAGGTAGCTGTCTTGTAGTTCCGTATTCATATATCGAAGTGAATAGTCTGCTATCTTTTGAGTCCCTTTTGCGTTTATTAGCATAAGTATGGCGATAATAGCTAGTGCAGCTCCTGTCTGCCATGTTCTATTCCCTCCAGATGAGAAAACAGCACCTTTTATTGTTGCTATTTTCGCCTCTTCTCCAAACATTGCTAAGTATAGACCAGGGATGAGCAGAGAAAACAAAACTATATAGTATAAGTCTATACCAAAAAAAGTCATCTCAAAACCTCGTACAAATTCAGCTCCTATAAATGCCAAAGCTACCGTTGTGATGATGATAAAAAGATACCCTACAAAATTTCTAAATCTATTAAATAGAAAAATAGAGTAATCCCCTACTACATTAACCGAAGCATTCATCTCGTTTATAAGATTATCCATCGCTTTATATTTTTTATCTGAAATTAAACTCATTTCGCACCTCCATTTATCTCTTTAACAATGGATTTAACTATCTTTCTCTTTTTTCTATCTGTATTTTCTTGATATGCCGTGTGAATAATGAAAGTATTTTTATTCTCGCTCTTCGCCATCTGTTTTGTCCATGCTTTATCAAATATCTTAATAGTGTAAACACCACTACCCTTTTCTTTAGCTGCTACTTGATTGAAAAAATCTTGATATTTTTTTGCATCTTTGTGTTTACTTTTTACTACAAATCTCATTTCGCACCTCCAGCAATAACTGACTCATGCATGACATGTGAAAATGATTTACTTTCGGAAGTGGATGCTTTAGCTCCACCCTCTTTTGCAGTTGAAACAGCAAGACTAATACTTGCCATTAATGAAATTAAAATTACTATTTTGTTAAAATTTTTCATCGTTTAACTCCTTGTTAGTTAGATGATCTGGTTAGAAATAACCAGGGGTTGAGGGTGTTGTCGCACCCTCGCCTAAAATACTCTTACCCGTTTTATTTTTCTTGAGATTTTGGCACCTCCTTGTTATTTTTAATATATTCTCTCATGCACTTTCGCAAAACTTGACTCTGTTTTAAATCTTGCTCTGTGCAAACTCGCAGAAACTCATCTTTTAGCTCCTTTGGTAATCTAATATATAGCTTTTGGTCATTTGCCATTTATTGCCCTTTCTATGTGTGTACAAAAGTATATCGCAATCACTCCATATAAATCAACCCTTAAGCGATATATTTACATTAAATACCCTATTTTTATTTTATAGTGTTACGAAAAGTAACACTAAGCGATATTTTTAGCGATACAAAATATATGATTTAGCGATACAACCAACTCTTTAAAAAACCAAAAAAGCAGATAAAAACATCAAGCGATTTTAGCGATACACTTTTTAGTGATACAAGCGATACAGCCCTATATCACTTGTATCGCTTGTATCGCTTCTACTGTTTTCACAGCTTTTTCCTTTAGCGATACAGCTCAATATCGCTAAACTTGTATCACTAAAAAAGTGATACAAGTTTGACAAAAATGACAAATATCGCTAACTATAGTAAAAGCGAGTTAGTTCGCTTTTACTCATGGTATGTAGATAAGCGATATATTAAATAAATTGCTTAATAATTATTTTTATGTATAATCACTAAAAAAGTTTTCAAAGGATATTAGAATGAAAAGCTTCATAACATTATTTTTATTGACATTTTTACTAAGTGATGCGTCTGCAAATGAATCACAAAAATATCAAGAGCTTCAAGAGTGCTACTCATCACTACAGCAATACCACAAACATGAAGCTCGACTTATGGGAGAGATAGAGATAGGCGAAAGTGCAGGGCAGATGGCAAAAATCCATGCAAAAAACATGGTCAGAGAAGCAACATTTCAAATAGAATATTGTTCAGATAATCACACTCCAGAGACATTAGAAAAGATGAAAGAGTTACAAAAAGGGTTAGTTGAACGATTTTTAAGGGAGTAGGGGGAGTTAACTATCTTGATACTCTTCCCACTTCCTATAATTGTTTTTATCTAAAAATATCTCTCGAACTTTATATCGTGCAGTTGTTTCATTGTGGTTATCAGGGTCAACTCCAAAAAAGTCTAAGATTTCATCATCTTCATCTCTTGGATCATTAAATAGTCCTATAAGGTCAGAAGCTTGTTTTTTAGTGATAGTTTTGTCATGTGGAACACCTAAATCTCTAAGCTTCTCTTTTTGTCGTTTAGTAAAAGGATCTTGAAACCACTCTGGGTACTTTTGGGGATTAGATTTAAACTCTTTCCAGTTTGATTCTAAAAAGCTTCTATGTTTTAACATATTTTTAGTGTATTCTATTTCGTTTCCTGGCTTAATTTTATTTTTATATCTTATAAATAGTAAAATTGCCGATAGTATTACTATGAGTTCTATACCACTAGGTACTCCCATCTTACAAATCCTCCAATCTCATATTTTTAACAACACGACCTATGATATTCATAGACTTTAAAGAGTCCTTATCGATTATCTCACTTCCATACTCGACATTGTCCGATTTTATCTCCACGGTTCCATCAAGTCGCTTTATAAATCTTTTTACATAAACTTCATCTTCAAAAAGATAGACATAAATCTTATGCGACTTTACATCGATGTCTGAACGATCTACAAATATAACATCTTCATTTTGAAGAGTAGGGGACATAGAGACACCATCAACAAGTATCATTTCGATAGATTTTAAATTTGCCACTTTTAATATCTCATTTGCATAGCTAAGTGGGTAAGAGATATAACCAGCATCATCTTCATTTACATAACCAGCTCCAGCAGATGCTCTTATGTTTGGGAAATATGGGAACGAGATAGTGTCTTTAAATTTCTCCTGGGCTTTTGAGCCGTTCATAATCCAATCAAGAGAAAGATTATGTTCTTTTGCAAAATTTTCTAACTTTTTTTTGGGTATAGCATCTCTTGCTTTCCATGTATTCAGCGTTCCATATTTAAGTCCCCAAATTTCGCATAATTCTGTGTCTTTTCTTATTCCTAAAAATTCTCTAAGCCTTATTAGTATTGGGTCAATTTTTTTCATATGGAAACCTTTCTAATCAAAAAATGAAATAAAAACTTGACATTTTATTAAAAATGATATACAATTATTTCAATATATTTAACTTATACACAATTATATCAAAATAAGAACGAAATAGGAATAAAATATTAACTTTATTTTAGTTATTGAAAAAGGATAAAAATGTTTGTCGTAGACACAGATAAAATACTAGTAGAGGGATTTGGCTCTATAAAAACATACTGTAAAGCACACGATTTAAATCCGCTAGAAGTGCATCAACTCACTTTTACAGCCAAAAATCAACAATATTTTCAAGATGGAAGCAAAAAACAAGAGTTGGCAAAACGACTGGTAAATCTAGGAGTCGCTTACTGGAAAACTGAAAAACAGGGGACAAAAAATGACAAAGTTAGCGTGTAAAAGCAAAATAAGTAGAAAATACATCATAAAACTTGCGATTTTGATAGAAAAACTAAAAAGGGCAGGGCAGTCATGATATGGGAAAAACAGACTTCCAAAAATCTTATGATGCCAAGTGCAAAGAACTCGGACTCAAAAAAATGCCATATCGTGAAAATCCAAAACATTTCAGCTCAATCGGAGACAGCATGCCAGAGATAGATGATAAAAAACTACCTGCACCAAAAAAATGTGCAATCGCTGGTCCTATCACGGGAGTCCAAAAAATAGTTTATCCAGTAGAAGAGAAAATTCTGATAAAAAAATCACTACTCGAAGAGGTGCTTAGAAAACTTGATAACACTTCGGATTTTAGTGATGTCGAGACGATTGAAGCATTGCGAGAGATGTTGTAGCTATGTTAAAAAATGCGATTATGATATCAGCACTTTTATTAATCGCATTTTTTACTCAACCAAAATCAAACCAAGAAAAACTAAAAGAGATAAAGCAAGCTCTTTTAGAACAAATCGATGAAGATACTTTCTTAGATTTGTTAAAACAAAAAGCGATAATCCAAACACGAATAAGTTTTGGAAAAAAGTAACATCCATTTTAAAACAAGGAGAAAACATGGAAAATATTTACGGCATAGGAACAATTGCAGAGGAAAAACTAACACATGGAATGATGCCCATGGAGGGAACTTACGAAAAAAAACATGACAATTATGGGAACTATATAGATAAGCATGGAAGTGTTTATGGTTGCTTTCCAACAACATATTCTAAAAAATTAGAAGATGGAACATACGACTTTAGTTTTTTAGAGATAGAAGGATATACGCTCGAACGAGCATTCATAAACGCCGACAAAGTTAAAGATGCAGTTTTTGTGATGAAATATATCGGCTCAAACAATAATGGCATATTAACAAGCTCAAAAGACGCAAAGGCTGTGACTACCAACTCAGATTTTAATCCAGTATCGAAGATTGACGGTTGTTTAGAAAATCGCTTCGATGAGATGTATACAGCTTGTAAAAGTATCGGAGATGATTTTTTCTTAACTTCAATTTTTATATGGGACATGCTCTCAAGAATGAAAAAAACTTATGATCCTTCAAAACAAAAAAATACACACAATGGTCTTAAAAATGGAATCGTTTCAGATGAAGATATGTGGGATATCGCATCAGGTTTTACTCGAAACGATGATAAGTTTATAACTTTAAAACAGAGTGCAGATATAACAAAAATCACAAAAGAAAGTGCCTATGATTTTGAAAATTACGACAGCACATGCTTGCTTCATCTTGCAAATAATTTTGATGTTTTTGGCAAATCTTATGCTAGAGAATATTGCACTTGTCTAGTCGGCGGTTATTGGAGCCACGGTTCGCTTGCTGGTGCGTTCACGCTCACTCTGAGCAATTCTCGCGCTGACTCTGACAACAGTGTTGGCGGTCGTGCCTCTGTGTTTTTGTAGAGTGAGCGATAGCGAGGCTCTGTAACTTGGTTATGCTTAATGGCGTTATAAAAATGGATTCCAGCCTCCTTAAGATATATTTTATTTACTGG
>Ga0256844_10000913_pt1 | contig 11153 bp, 11 predicted proteins | sample MusselsmetaG_FD_189100 | JGI IMG/M metagenome (GOLD analysis project Ga0256844, IMG submission 189100) | Mussel associated microbial communities from hydrothermal vent at the East Pacific Rise, Pacific Ocean - Mussels | ecosystem: Host-associated > Mollusca > Shell > Unclassified ... | reverse complement strand
CTTCACAAAAGGTACAGCCACTTTTTGTAAAGTTAAGCATAGGTATACCATCATCTTGTAGTACGATAATCTGTTCATCACAAGAAGCCACACATGATTTACTCTCACATGTCACACACTCATTCTGAAAAAGAGATTCATTTAACCCATAAGGAGGTCTCACCACTAAAGGTAAGCTCTCCTCACTTTGGTGTAAAGGTTTTCTTAATGTATTTAAAAAATCTCTACGTGATGCCACTTATTCAACACCTTCATTCATACTGTTAAGTAATGAAGATTCGGCTTTATATTTGTTATCACCAAAGTCAGGTCTAAATGTATTTGCCACATCTGTTTTTGTTTTAGATTGTGGTGCATGACATTGTGTACAGTTAAATCTACCTTGATAAAGTGTATCAGACTTTTTAGCTTTTGCTAGTTTAATATCAGATACATTTTTCAACTCTTTACCTACTATTTTACCTTCTTTAAGTACGTTACCATCTTTCATAACTGTCACAGGTCTGTAGTTTGTAAAGTGTGTTTGTGAAATAGGTGTAGCACCTACAGATGGTGCAACTTCAGGTAAGTGACAACCCAGACATTGGTTATTCATTTTTGTAATAGGTAATAGTCCCTCTACGGAATGAGGAATCATAGGTGGTGCATCTCTATAGGCTCTTTCAAATTTAGTAGATGCTCCAGGTGCTGGTCTACTATAATCTGTTTTAACACCTGATGCTTTATCTTCTCCATAAAGGTCAGTTTTTCTTAGTCCTAAAGCACGTTCAGATACTGTATTTCTATTTCCTAAATCTTCTTGTTCAATACGCATTTCATCCGAAGCACCTGCATTAAGGTCAATGTATGTACCTCCTGCTGCTGCTACAGCTGCTGCTGCCGCATGTGTCGTTGCTTGTTCTGTTTGTGAACCTGCCCCAATCTTAATAAGCAATGACATTGCCTCTATATCTGAGTCTTTAAGGTTTGCTACTTGTTTAACCATTAAATCTTTCATGGTATCGCCATACGTACCTGCTTTATAACCTTTAAGTGCCTCAACTACCTCTTTAAGAGACATATCTTTGACTATCTTTGATTTACCAAGTGCTGATTTTTCAAAGTGTTGCCCATGACACCCTGCACAAACGGCAATACTTACCGCATATGTACTTGTTGTTGCCAGTATTGCCCCTAGGGCCACTGTTTTTACTATTCTTTTCATCTTATAATTCCTCCTTAATGTTGTTTCGTAAAACTTCTAATTCCAAACTCTAATGCATCATCATTGCACACATCTATACATCTACCACAGTTAGTACACTCTCCATCAGTCACAGCAATACTTGATTTATTAATCATATGTAAAACTTGATTTTCAGGACACACTACCTTACAATCCATACAGTTTGTACAGTTCTCATGGGTATGCTTTACTCTTATAAGGCTTTTACTCCCTATTACAGAATATGCAGCACCTAAAGGACATAAATGTCCACACCATCCATTTTTAACCCCAAAGAGATCAAAAAGAAAAATGGCTAGAACTATCGCACCACCCATACCAAAACCAAACACTATGCCTCTTTGCATAATAGTAATAGGACTAAATACTTCAAAAGCAGCCACACCTACAATCGCCGATACTATAAGACCTACCACCATAAGCCAATATCGAGCAGATCGTTTTAAGAAACGATAATTTATCTCTTCTTTATCAAGGTTGAACTTACGTCTAAGCCAATTGGCCGCGTCCGTTACCATATTGATAGGACAAACCCAAGAACAAAAAGCACGACCTCCTACCACAAAGTAAAACAGTGTGATAATCGCCGCACCCAAGAGGACATCTGCTCCCAAGACAAACCCTGTTGCCAATACTTGCAAGGTATTGTATGGATCAGCCAAAGGAATGATTCCAAAGAGCATAGAGGTACCAAATGTACCTTCTAAAATATGCCAACCATAGGCATTTGCAGCAAAGTATAAAAATAAAATACCAATCTGCGTTACTCTTCTAAGAAGTAGATACTTCATATTTTTCATTAGTACTCTACCTCCATATTGAGATAATCCGAAGCCTCTTGTTCACTTCTTTTTGTTTTTGTGTGTATCTCTTTTGCATTTTGAACACGCTCTTGATCTTTTGCATCCCAGCCTTTGACATAGTGATCCCCTGCTTTACCTTTGGCTACTACATTTGGTAGTACAAAAATAGCAGGTTCTTCTGTCACACATGCTTGTTCACATAGTCCACATCCTGTACAAACATCATCATGCACTATAGGTAATAGGTACGCATGTTTTCCCGTTCTCTCATTCTTTTGATACTCTAACGTAATAGCTGTATCTAAGAGTGGACAAGCACGGTAACACGCATCACATTGTATGCCCCAAAAAGCAATACATGATTCTTTATGTACTACGGCTAAGCCCATAGAAGACTTATTGATATCTAGCTCTTGTTTTTCATTTAAGAGACTAGGCATGTCTAAAGCTCCTGATGGACAAACAGGAACACAGGGAATATCTTCACACATATAACATGGTACTTCAACAGGTACAAAATAAGGTGTACCAATAAGCACGGAGTCTCCTCCTTGTGCCATTTTAAGTGTTCCTTCTCGTTGTTCTCCTGTTTGTGTGTCTATATTTGTATCTCTGTTAACACAAGCTTCTGCGCAAAGTCCACATTTGATACATGCCGTTAAAAAATCTTTCTCAGGCAATGCACCAGGAGGTCTAAGTACCAATGGTGATGCTTTAACGCTATCTGTATATCCACTCCACAACATACCACCAAGTGCAGCAAGCCCTACGCTTTGTAGGGTTGTTGCCATAAAGTTTCGTCTGTTATTAGAGTGTTCCATTTATCTTATGCCTTATACAGTTTAACTGCACATTTTTTAAAGTCTGTTTGTTTTGACATAGGACATGTCGCATCTAAACATACTTTGTTAATGAATACTTTTTCATCAAACCATGGTACAAACACAAGTCCTTGAGGTACACGGTTACGTCCTCTAGTTTCAACTCTTGCTTTAACCTTACCACGACGTGAATCAACCCAAATGAGTCCACCTTGTTTGAATCCTTTTTTCTTTGCGTCTGCTGGATGCATATAACAAAGTGCTTCAGGAACCGCACGGAAAAGCTCAGGAACTCTCATTGTCATCGTACCTGAATGCCAGTGTTCTAGAACCCTACCAGTACAAAGCCATGTATCATAGTTTTCATCTGGCATTTCTGGTGGATCCATGTATGGTCTAGCATAGATTTTGGCTTTATTTTTAAGCGACTTTTTATTTTTATCTTTAATACCTTTAAGGTCACCTTGAGCCAATGCTTTAGCCAATGTTCCATAGAAGGCAAAGTCAGTTGCACCCGTCTCTTTAGCTGCTTTAGCTGCATATGGGTCATACTTAACGTTAAATCTCCACTGAGTCTCTTTACCATCAACCACTGGCCATTTAAGTCCACGTACTTTATGGTATACATCAAATGGAGCCAAGTCATGACCATGACCACGTCCAAATGATGCATACTCTTCAAAGAGGTACTCATGAATCATAAATCCATACCCTTTCCAAGGTTTACCATCTGAACCTAAAACATTACGGCTATCTCCTCTAGAATCTGAATCATCGTATCCTTTTTGAGGGAAGGCGTCTTTAAGTTTATAGGCTTTTGCTTTTTTGTTGGCAAAGAGGATGTCAAACATCGTTGTATCTTCGTTATATCCCATTTTCTTCGCATCTTTAATGATGTTTGGAAGTTTCTTACCATTTCTAAGCGTAGACTCACCCCATACATCTTTAACTGTAAATCTTTTAGAAAGCTCTACCCACTGCCAAGTATCAGACATCGCGTCACCTACAGGAAGAACTTGTTGTCTCCAGTGCTGTGTACGACGCTCTGCATTACCATACGCTCCCCATTTTTCATAAATCATTGCTGATGGAAGAACAAGGTCAGAAACCTTCGCAGAAATACCAGGATATCCATCTGATGTTACGATGAAGTTATCCATCTCACGTGCAGCTTTTATCCAGTGAGAAGCTGATGCAGAATCTTGGTATGCATTACATACGTTTACCCATGCAAATTTAATCACACCATCTTCAATATCTCTATGGATTTTCATAATATGCTGATTACCCACTGGGTTAATCGTACCTTCTGGTACCATCCAACCTTTTTCAGTAATCTTTCTATGTTTAGGATTCTTAACCATCATATCTGCAGGGAGTCTGTGACAGAATGTTCCTACTTCTCTTGCCGTACCACATGCTGAAGGCTGTCCAGTAAGTGAGAATGCTCCTGAACCTGGTTTAGCTTGTTTATTAAGCATAAAGTGAACATTGTAAGAAAGTGTATTTACCCATGTACCACGTGTATGTTGGTTCATACCCATTGTCCAGAATGAGACTACTTTTCTACCTTTTTGGATATAAAGATCTGCAAGTGCTTGAAGTTTTTTCTTAAACTCTTCTATATCCTCATTTGGATCACCCTTAGCCACTTTAGCTGTATACTCAAGTGTATATGGTGCTAAAGATTTCTTATACTCTTCAAATGAAATTTCCCAGTGCTTAAGTGTACCAGCAGTATGTTTCATAGTATCACCAGCTTTATAACCGTACGGTTCAAGGGCTTTACCTTCATTTTCAGAAAGTACTTTAGACATCTCTTTATTGATAGTTTCCATTTCAAGCGCAGAGTATTTACCTGCAGAACCATCTTTGTTCACAGGCGTAATAGACTTCTCACCTGATCTTCTCATACCGTAACCGATGTTGGCAGGACCTGTAGCAAAAACCATATGTTTTTTCACAAAATCCCAATCAATAATTTTCTCAGCATCATCTCTCATTACAATTTCACGTGCAATGTAGTTCCAAAGTGCCAAGTCAGTGTTAGGCGTAAAGATAATTTCAATATCTGCAATATCAGACGTTCTATGTCTATAAGTAGAGATATTAACTACTTTTACCTTATCTGGATTTGAGAGTTTTCTATCTGTTACTCTTGACCATAAGATAGGGTGCATCTCTGCCATGTTTGAACCCCAAGAAACGATAGTATCTGTAAGTTCAATATCATCATAACATCCCGATGGCTCATCAATACCAAATGTTTGGTAAAAGCCAACAACCGCAGATGCCATACAATGTCTAGCATTTGGATCAATTGCATTTGAACGGAACCCTGCTTTCATCATTTTCTGAGCAGCATACCCTTCCATAACCGTGTACTGACCTGATGCAAAAATACCTACACCCTCTGGTCCACTTGCTTTAAGTGCTTTCTTAATATGCACTTCCATTTCATCAAAAGCACGTTCCCATGAAACTGGTTTAAATTTACCTTTTTTATCGAACTCACCTTTATCATTCATACGCAATAATGGCGTTTTAAGTCTATCCGCCCCATACATAATCTTCGCATTAAAGTAACCCTTAATACAGTTAAGTCCTCTATTGACTGGTGCTGCAGGATCACCTTTCACTGCAACAATACGTCCATCTTTGGTTGCGAGCATAATCCCACATCCAGTACCACAGAAACGACAAGCCGCCTTGTCCCATCTCCATTTAGATTCTGCCTTAGCTGCTGCTGCTTGTGCTTCCTGTGGAACACTAATCCCCACTGCACCTGCTGCTGCTACCGCTGCTGAATTTTTCAAAAAATCACGTCTATTTAATGACATCTTTCCTCCTTTAATTTTGAAATAAATATCTACATATACAGAGTATCAATATCAGGCAAGCGAATTATTGATATATATCAAAAAACTATCATTTTTATAAGATTTGCTAAAGATTCATGTAATGTTTAATTAGGAGTTTATTTATCTCTTATGTAATAAAAGAAATAAATAAAATAATCATAAATATTATTTATGATTATTTTTTTAAAATATTATTATCAATGATGCCTTGTAAGGCTGTTTCATTTAATATAGTGACCACATGATGGTCGATAGAAATAATTTCTTCTTTTTTGAATTTAGTAAGAATACGAGACAATGTCTCAGGCGTAATATTGAGTATAGATGCAATTTCACCATTTTTAAGACGTTCAAAGACCGTAGGATTGTGGTAAAGCACATCTGCAATTTTTGCTTCGGAAGAGTAAATAGTTTCTTTATGGAATAAGTCAGCAATGAGTTTCATACGTTTAGACAAAGCACCTATTAAAGAAAGAGAAAAATCTACATCATGTAAACATTCATAGATTTTTTCTAAAGGAAGTAGTCCCACTACACCATCCGTTAAAAACTCACAAGTAGCAGGAAATGCAACATGTTCAAATGCTGCAAAAAGAGCAATAATCTCAGGGGCAACAAAGTTGTGCATATGCACTTGTGTACCTTTAGGATTTGTTTTATAAAGCCTTACAGTACCATCAAGTAATATTTGTAAGTACTCACTCTGATCACCCTCATAAAAGACAACACTGTCTTTAGTATACTGATGAATGAGCATTTGTGACTGTAGCAGTTCTAATTGTTCTTCTTTAAGCGCAGAAAAAAGTGGCATATCTTTAAGTTCAAACATAATGTACAAATCCTTGATTTAAATCAAATAAAGTATAGCACACTAAAATAATATAAGACAAACTTAATTAATCTAATAGATTTTATTTAAAAAATTTATCTATTCTGTTACATCCCACCTAAAGCTTTTTTTACATTTTCTTCTGCCATAGAGATATTCCATGCTGGCTCCCACACCACTTCAACCTCAACAGTACCCACACCTTCAAGTTTCTCCACCGCTTCAGCTACCCACTGTTTTATCATTTGATGTAGTGGGCATCCTTGTGTTGAGAGTGTCATCACTACATGTACATTACATGATTCATCTACAATGGCATCATAAATAAGTCCCATTTCAACAAGGTTGAACCCTACTTCAGGATCGATAACTGTACTTATGGCTTCAAAAGCTGTTTCTTTGTTTATATTACACATTTATAAAATTCCTTTCTTCATTTGTAGGTTCGATAAAATCGAAGCTACGTACCGTACGACAACATTTTTTTCATAGTAATGTAGAGGAATATTGCTCCTGCAAAGAGAAAGCTTCCTCCCATTTTAAAAAGTGTATCACTTTCAAGCAACAGACCCATACCACCTAAAAATACACCTGACGCTGTAAACCAAAACATCATGCTCGCGCCCTCTTTAGAGTACATTTCATGTAACATGGGTACTTTTTCTTTTCCTACCAGTGGGGCAAAACGCTCAAACCACACTAAAAAAGGGACTATTTTATACAAATGTCCTGTAATCATAGAAGCCACAAATCCTAAAAGAAAAAACCATACGCTAGTATGTAACATACTTTGCGCACCAGTTACCAATGCTACAGTACCTGTTGCCATAGAAAATACCAAAGAGGCAAATGCAAATATCATCGACTTTGCCCAAACATCTAACTCTTTACGTACCGTTAGCATGGCTATGATGTATATTTGCCACATATAAAACCCTACACCCACAAAACTAATAAGGTAGCCTATATTCATCAACCATTCAAGCCCAACAAGTGCAGCTACAAATACAGTAGCTACTCCACCTATGAGTACATTAAATGCTATATTAATAGGTACTTCATCAAAACCATGTGCTAAAGAGAACATAGGTATGAGTGTCAGAGATAAACCCATAATAGTAAGCATGACATATCCACCAAGTACTGCATACACATGCGCTTTAAGCATCAAAGAAACATTGATACCCAAGTCACCAGTGAGTCCTAATGCAATGGCAAAACCTGTGAGGATACCTAATAACAAATATCCATTACTCCAAGCCACTGTTTTTACAGTCAGTGTACGGAGTTCTGTTTTCTTAAGTGTTGCCATATTTTCAGAAGCAAAGATAACCATGGCAACAAGTACCAATAAGCCTCCATAAGGCAGTAAGAGTGGTAAAAGCCAAAATCCTAATACCATGACCAAAGTGCCTACTCCCAATAGAGGAAATATGACATAATACACATCTACAACCACATGCCCTACTTCAAGTACTACAGGTATCAACTGCGCCATAGCCCCAAAGATGACCATCATCACAAACCCCAGTAAGAACAGGTGTATCCAGCCTGCAACACTCATCTCTTCATACGAAAATGTCGGTTTGAAAAAAAGCAATGCCAACATGGAGAGTAAGTAAAAAATAACTCCCATATGAAAAAATGGTGCAATAAGTTTCAGTGGTGGTGCAAAATCTCTAGAGATGGGGGTCATTAGGGATCAACCACCACAAGAGTTTTTACTAAGATCCGCTTTTTCACTCTCTCCTGATTTATATGAAAATATAAGTTTTACACGTCCATCATCAAGTGCTTCACTCTCAATATCATAATTCTCACCTATCTTAGTGAGAAGCCCACCTGGTTTTTTGTGGTTAATCATAGAAAGTTTGGTATTTTCATTGACAAGTTTAAGTCCTGCCATAGCATTTACCATAGGTTCAGGGGGTCCACATTTGGAAGTGTCAAACTCAACAAATTGTGTTTCACCCATTTTATAAGTATAAAAAGGAACTGTTGCTCCCTCTACTTCTAAAGATTCTTTTAATAATTCAGACATAATAACTCCTAATTTGAATTTACAAATTATAATGTCTTATGAAAATGATTTCATTGACTAATGTCAAGAGTGGAAGTTTTTTTTGAAATATTCTTCAACTAAGCTATCAAAATATTGCATACGTTCCTTGCCTTTAGGCATAGTTGAACGCAATCCTTTCATTTTCGTTAAAAAGCTACCTACTGAATCTGGAATAATTTTTTCAAAATGTTGACGTATCTGTTTTGCAAAAGCAGGTGAGGCTCCTCCTGTAGAAAAAGCAATGGTTAAAGCATCTTTCTTAACATAAGAAGGGAAAATGAAGTCGCAGTACTCTGTATTGTCTACAGAATTTACCATTATTCTACTGCCTCTACTCTCTTCATAAATTTCTTTATGTATTACCACTGTATCTGTTGCTACTATAACGATATCAAACCCTATAATATCCCCTACTTCATATGCCCTTTGATGTAAGCGTAAACCATGTGTGTCTATGATGGCTTTTGCCTCATCTTCAACACGTAAGGCTATAACAGTTATCTCTTTAGTAAAGTCTACCAGCTTTTCAAGCTTTTCAGTAGCAATATATCCTCCACCAACAACCAAAACTTTTAAATCATTCATATCCATAAACATTGGAAAATATGCCATAGCTATCCTTTACTACATATTGGGTGTAAATTTAACAAAAGTTTAGCATAATTGCTTTGATATGCATCAAGCATTGGCTCACTATAATTAAATATAATCATAAAAATCACTCAACACTGGGAGTAGAATATGGATACGGTACAACTAGAAAATGAATTACTCTTTCACATGCAAAATAGCTTTCCAATGACTCAAAAACCTTTTGAGGACATTGCTAAGGAACTAAATATTACAGAAGAGACTGTGCTCACAATGGTGCAAAAACTAAAAGATGAAAAGATTATTCGTCAAACTTCAGCTATATTTGACACAAAAAGGCTCGGATACCAATCATCACTTGTTGCATTTAAAGTAGCTGAAGATAAAGTTGATGAGGCAGCAGCTATTATTAATGCACACCCAGGAGTAAGTCATAACTATCTTAGAAATCATGATTACAACATCTGGTTTACTATGGCAGTAGCTCCTGATTCTAAACTAGGCTTAGAAAAGACCATAGAGATACTTAAACACCGTACAGGTGCCATTGATGCGATTACGCTTCCTACACTTAAAATGTTCAAAATTTCTGTCAAAATGGACACCACAGGCAAACGCGCTAAGAAAGAAAAACTTAAAAAACTAGCCCACAAAGAGTTAACTCTTACTGCTAAACATGTAGTTGTGATTAAAGCCTTACAACAAGACATAGATGTTATTTCTGAACCTTTCAAAAAAGCCACAGAAAAATTAAATCTTAGTTATGAGGAATTTTTTGCACTGGCAAATGAACTTAAAGAGTCTGGTGTGATGCGTCGTTTTGCAACTATACTTAACCACAGAAAGGCAGGCTTTGGTGCGAATGCAATGTCTGTATGGGCAGTACCTGAAGCTGATGGTGAACGCATAGGTAAAGAAATGGCAGAGTTTTCTGCTGTAAGCCACTGCTACCTCAGACCTAGCTACCCAAACTGGCCTTATAACCTTTTTGCTATGGTCCATGCCAAAACACAAGAAGAATGTGACACACTCATAGAAGAAATGGCTAAGGAGAGCGGACTCACTGAATATGGAAAACTCTACTCTACTGTAGAGTTTAAAAAACAGCGGTTAGTCTATTTTGATGATGCTTTTCAAGCATGGGAAGAGGAAGCCTTGATTCAGAGTGCCTAGTTTTAGATTGAACCTAATCTTTATAACCGATTTCAGCCTTAAAGTGTGCAATACAATTTGTACAATCTTTCATCGTATTGGTATCTACGATACTATATAGTGCATCTGCATTTAAAACTTTTAGCAGGTGGTTCTCTACTGAAATAATCCCTTCTTTTTTAAACTTAGTCAATATACGTGAAAAAGTCTCAGGTGTGAGATTTAAGATAGACGCTATTTCATTGTTTTTAAGGCGGTTAAATATAGCCACTTTTTTTATCATGAGGTCTGCTACTTTTGCTTCTGAGGAAAGTATAGTTTCTTTATGTACCAAAGCAGAAAGTGTCATCACTTTACCTGTTAAAGATTTGATGAGTTCAAGCGAAAAGTCTGGCTGGTTTAAATATTCGTAGAGTTTATCGAAATGCAATAATCCAATAGCACCATCACATACAAATTCACATGTAGCAGGAAAAACTTCTTTCTCAAAACAAGCAAATTCTGCTATTAGACTGGGTGCAGAGAAACGATTAATTTGTATCTGTGACCCTTTAGGTGAAGTTTTATAAAGTTTTACATCACCTTCCATCAAAATATGAAGATAATTACTCTCATCACCTTCATAAAATACAATACTATCTTTAGAAAAATGTTTTACATGCACTGCATTTTTGAGTTCAGCAATATACCTCTCTTCTAATGCAGAAAACATAGGTATCTCTTGTAGTTCAATCATCGCCAATCCCTTTACCACCATAAATAAGATTTACACTATACAGTAATATGTATAAAAAATATTAGATAATAAT
>Ga0256844_10000912_pt1 | contig 11162 bp, 8 predicted proteins | sample MusselsmetaG_FD_189100 | JGI IMG/M metagenome (GOLD analysis project Ga0256844, IMG submission 189100) | Mussel associated microbial communities from hydrothermal vent at the East Pacific Rise, Pacific Ocean - Mussels | ecosystem: Host-associated > Mollusca > Shell > Unclassified ... | reverse complement strand
AATAATATCTCCTTCTCCCATCGCCTCTTTCTTTAAGAAATAGCTAAGGTAGTAACGAAGAAGTGTTAGCCCCCCTGCTGCGAGTAGGGCATCTTGAATAGAGTCTAAAATAGTTGGGCTAATCACTGCCAAAGCCAAAGCCAAAAGGTTTAAACTGTCGGGAATCTCCATGTATTTAAAATCTATCATGACCAAGGCTAAGAGTAGCGTAAAGACAGCAAATACAATGGGCATGTACCAAACCAGACCCAATTTATAAAAAAGAGAGAGTGCTATAATCCCTGTGGTTAATTCTATTAATGGATACTGTACAGAGATTTTTTCAGAACAAAATCCACATTTTCCTTGCAAAAATAGCCATGAAAAAATAGGAATGTTATGATACCACTTTAGAGGAGTTTGACAAGATTGACATTTCGAAGATGGAAAAACAATGCTTTCCCCTTTTGGAATACGATAAATGACGACATTTAAAAATGAACCAATCAAAATACCAAAAATAAAGATAAAGATAGCAATGGTTAATTCAGGACTCATTAAACACCTCCAAATCGTCGGTTTCTATTGACATATTGGTCAATAATATCTTCCAGCTCTGTAGGGGTAAAGTCAGGCCAAAGGGTAGGGGTAAAGTAAAATTCTGAATAACTCAACTGCCACAGTAAAAAGTTAGACAATCGTTGCTCTCCACTGGTTCGAACCATTAAATCTATCTCTGTATAGGGAGTATTAAGCTCATTTCCTAAGCTCTCTTCTGTAATCTCTTCTTGACGGGTTGCCAAACGTGTTGCTGCTTGTGCTATCTCTTCTCTTGCCCCATAATTTAGAGCTAAAATTTGAGTAACATTGGTATGGTGTGCAGTCTCTTTTTTAATGTAAGCGATGGTCTCTTGTAGTTTTGTAGAAAAGCCCTCTATGTTTCCAACTGTTTCAAATTTTGCTCCAAATTTGTGGTAGGTTTCTAGTTCATTTAAAAGCCACGTATTAAGAAGTTTCATTAAAAAAGCCACTTCATATTTGGGTCTTTTCCAGTTTTCTGTGCTAAAGGCATAAAATGTAACGGTTTCTATAGTGGGGTGTTTAGCACAATATTCTGTAATGTCACGGGTTACATTAGCCCCTTGCTCATGACCTTTGGTTCTAATGTAACCTCTCTCTTTTGCCCAGCGTCCGTTGCCATCCATAATGATGGCTAAATGTGTTAATTTATTTTTACTGTTGCTCATTATATAGTTTTTGACTCTCTTTTAAAATTTTAAAGGATAAGTCAAGCTTAGAACATTCTCCTAAGTCAATGGAGTTATTTTTTGTTATAAAGGTAATACTATTATTCTCTGTTCCAAAGCTGTGACTATCTTTGAGGAGATTATAACATATTCCATCTACATTTTTATTTTCGATTAAGCTTTTAGCGTTAGAAAAACCTTTTTTTACGTCCATTTCAGCTTTAAAAGCGATGGTTATTAACCCTAACTTATTTACTTCACTTAATACATCAGCTGTCTGTTTTAAATCTATTTTCCACTCTTCGCCAATGTCTGATTTTTTAATTTTTCCAACCTGTGGAAACTTAGGAGTAAAATCAGCCACAGCAGCAGCCATAAAAAGGTAAGGTTTCTTCTGTATTAAATGGATAGGTTCAGAACTGTTCATCGTAGCTTTGCTCATTTTTCCTTTTTTAGAAACACGAACAGCATCTATTGTATACTCTCTCATCTCTTCAGCTGATTCTACTTCGATGGTATAAATTTCATTTGGAATTTCAGAGTAATCCTTAGTCGTAATTAGACAAACATCTGCACCTTGTAAATAGAGAGAAGTTGCCAAGGCATTTGCCATTTTTCCTGAAGAGAAATTAGAAAGATAACGAACTTCATCTACTTTTTCACGTGTTCCACCACCTGTTATAACCACTTTTCTATCTATCCAAAACTCATCTTCTAAAAGGGCTTTTGCTGTTTGGTGAAAAATTTCAGAAGGTTCAGCCAATGCACCATTACCCTCATCACCACAAGCCAAAAGTTTTGATTGAGATTTAATAATTCTTACCTCATTCACCCCCAACATTTTCAAAGAACCCACGGTATAGTGATGCTCTATCATATTGGTATTGGCAGCAGGAGCAATTAATAAAGTTTTAGTAAATGCCAACGCTGTTTGTGTCAAGATATTGTCTGCAATACCTTTACTCATCTTATTAATAGTATTTGCCGTCGCAGGAGCAATAACAAACACATCACAAGCTTTACCAATATCAATATGGTTCAATGTAGAAGCCCAAGATTCAGAACCCTCAGTCAAAACAGCATTACGTGTTAAAGCCTCAAAAGTAAGAGCAGAGACAAAACGCTCAGCCGAAGGAGTCATAACCACATGCACAGAAGCACCAGCTTTGATAAACAGTCGAGCCAAATCACAAGCTTTATAAGCAGAAATACTTCCTGTGACACCTAAAAGAACGGTTTTATTTGTTAAATTGATTTGCATAATAATAACTCACTTTGTTTTTGATAATTGATTTATTCTATTAAGTTTTGCTGTGGGTTAGATGAAACGATAAGAATAACAAGGGGTGAAATAAAGAGTGGGTAGGTAGGGGTGTTTTGTGTTGCACTCTGAGGGGGTTGGAATAGTGTTTTCACACATCGCAATAGAGTACTTTGGCTAAGGTATTTAGGTGAGAATTGCTTTAAGAAAAAGATATGATTCTTTATAATACCTCCTCCCTAAATATTACATTTTCTATCAACTGAACAATTTCAAGAGTTTCATTATTTCCTTCAATCTCAATAACAATATCTTTGAAATATAAACGAATATCTTTCATTTGAGAAGTATAATCTTTTAGTCTACTTTCAAATACTTTTACATTATCATCTTTTCCTCGGCTTCTATCCAGAACTCTTTTTTTAGCAATTTCATTATCTATCTTTACTTCAAATACATTTTGTAATAATAGATTGTTTTTAGCAATAAGTTCACTAAAAAACTCCATTTGTTCTTTGTCTCGTGGATAGCCATCGATAAGAATTATATCTTTCTTGAAATTTTCAACAATACTTTTCATAACTCTTTTTGACATCTCTAAAGGAACTCTTTTACCATTAAAAACATACTTTGCTAATGCTTTATCCTCCGTTGCTATTTCTCGAAATTTATTACCTATTGAGTAGTGTTCCATATTACTATTTCTTAATATTAACGCTTTGGAAATAGTAGTTTTACCAGAGCCTGACATCCCTAATAATAAAAATATTTTTTTCATTTTTGACCAATGTTATTTAAGATTATATTTTGGTCAAAGTATATCTCTTGAATTTCATAAGTTGATACCTGATTACCAATATTAACAACAACTTCATCATCCTCTTCTTTACCTAAAAAATACCTAGAAACAGGAGAGTTATAAGAGATTGTACCATTTGAAGGATTGGCTTCATATCCACCAACAATTGTATATTTTAACTCCTCTCCTGTCTCTATATTTTCAATTTCAAAAGTTGAGCCAAAGCTTATAATTGAATGAGTATTTTTTGAAGGGTCAATAATAGTAATCTCACTATTTATTTTTTCTAATAAATCAACTTTCATTTGTAAAAACTCTTGTCTCTCTTTTGCCGCTTCATATTCTGCATTTTCGGTTAAATCTCCATAAGAGGCTGAGATTTTAATATCTTCTATATTTTCAGGTATCTCAACTTCTTTTAAAAATTGTAAATCTTTCATTAATTTTTTATATCCAATATGTGTAATAGGCTCTCGTTTCATGCTGTTTCTATCTCCATTTTTTCTTCTCTCCACTCTATAATTGTCTCTATAGACATAGTTAGTGATAATTTGATTTTATCAAAATAAGCTTCATTCTGATATTTATTTAAATCATTTTTTAAAACTTCAGACATCTCTAATAATTTAGATATGAACTCTTTTCTTGATTCAAAAATATTATTTTTTAAGATGATATTTTCTATATACTCAAACTCTAAATGTGCTAGATTATAACTATACTCTTTTATTAGATTTATAAATTTATCACTATGTTGAATACCATATCTAATAATATTTTTTAGCTCTCTTTTTAAACGATAAAGACCATTTCCATTATCATCATCACATAGGCAAATACCTAAATTAGATATAAATTCTCTTACCTCTTTTGAACGATATGAGAAGTAATACTCATTTGATTTTTCTATTTTTTGACCAAGTAAATTATTGAGTAATAATGCTCTCTTTAACGGAGAGTTCTCATAAACCCTTACTGTTGCTAACCATGTTGGACTACTTAAATATGAGTCTATATATTTTGCCAATTTTATATTTTCTAAAAACTCTTTTTTCCATAAACCATCTTTCATCAAGGGGTCAATGGGAATAAAGCCTATCTCTAAATTTATATTTAACTCTTTTGCAAAATCATAAGCAACATAGTTAATATCAGCCTTTGTATTTTTTCCTAATCTTTTAAGTTGGCTTGTTGAACCTGACTCTAATCCCAAAAATAAATCTGTTAAACCATTTTTTGCAACTTCTCTCCAAACTTTTTTTCTAAAAATAGATTCAGAGATAGTATCCTTAGGATTATATAGATGTATTGCATTTGTAGCAAAGCCAAACTGTAAATTAGTACGGTTCACACTATTTACCTTAACAAATGTTCGGGATATTTCTAGCAAATACTCTAGTGATACAGCTGTATCATCATCTATAAATCGTAAGATTCCATCTTTCATTCCTGAATCTACAATATTTTGCAGGGAACTAAACAGAGTATCTGTATTAAACGCTTTCCATTTTTGACCATTATTTATATCTCGTACAGAGCAGTAAGTACAATGAAAATTACAACCTGAACTTGTTCTAACAGTTATAATATCTCCTCTCTCAATCGCTTTATTTAAGTTATTATTGGAGGGCAACATATTTTGATTATTTACACTTTTATTTAAAGTTGTTTCAAAATATTGATTATTTAAAAAACCTCTTAAGTTATCAATATTTTGAATATTTTCATAGTCTAAACGATCTTCTTCTATGAGTTCAAGTATTTTTTGTGTTGAAACTTCTCCTTGACCAATTGCAATTATTATTGGTATTTTTAACTTTTCTAACTCTTCTTGTTTTATCCAACGTGAACCAATATTTCCAATTATGATGGGGTTTTTATATATATGGGATATAGCAATAAAAAGCTCAAATAACTCATGTACATCAGGTTGTACAGAGAGCCAAATAATATCTGGATTCTCTTTTCTAATCTCTTCTAAAATCTCTTTTCGTGATATGATTCTATCTTGTAAAAAAGATACTTTATGATTATGGTCTTCAATAACTTTTATAATGTATCTTGCTCCAAGAGGGTCAAATCTATTTGATACTCCATCAGAGAGTGTAATAAATATAGATTTTTTCATATTAAAACTCTTTCTTTAATTGAGTAATAACTTCTTCAATATTGATTTTATGGTTATTGTCAAAAGTATATTTACTCTGTTTTTTTTGTTTTTTCAAATATTTAGTATAGGTTTCTCTAGTGTCAGATTGGTGTTCATCTAATATAGCATTCAATGTTCTATTTCTCTCTTTTCTATCTCTTTGTATCTTGCGAATAAGAGCTATATCTAAATCTACTTTTACAAATATATCTATTGTATCTAGCTCATTACAATATCTTTGTGCATACATGCCCTCAACAATTACTATTTTTGATTTATAAACTAACTGATTATTTAATTTTTTATTATTTTTAATATTAAACTGAGGCAAAAGTGTATGCCCTTTTTCTTTCAATTCTTCTATGTTATCTAAAAATAAACTCTGATTAAATGCATTAGGGTGACTAAAGTTAATTTTTCCATATTTTTTATAAAGATATTCCGTATCAAAGCAATAGTTATCTAATGAAATAATAATACTATCCATGAAATATTCATTTATTTTTTTTGCCAAAAATGTTTTTCCACTCCCACTTAATCCTGATATAGTTATTATGTACATTCTCAAATTTCCATTTTAAATGATATATTATCACACACATAAAACATTAATAGAAATAAAGTAAAGTTTCATTTTTTTTTACTTATTTTGTGTATAAAATACACTTATATATTTTAATTCAGGATTTATGTATATTTTCACAACCAATACTTATAAAAATAGCTACTTCTCTCTCTTAGCTTCCATCTTCATAATTTTATCCTCTATCTCCTCTATTGTCATGTCAGGTTCTAATTTTCTATACATATCGATTATTATTTTTCCCACTTTTACTTCACTTTTAAAATCAAGCTTTCCATTCATATATTCAGAGAATCTATTCTCTTTATGTTCTTTAAATAAATCTATAGTACTCTCTATCTCTTTATTACTCATACCCTGCTTTGCAACCTCTTTCCAAAACTCCATAGGAATAGATGTATCTTTTTTTTCTTCTATTCCTTTAGATACAATTGTTGCACCTATGGCTTTTCTTGCTAACTTTTCTTCCATCTTTGCATCATTGAACTTATTCATATCTAACTCTATATCATTTTTAAGATGCTCAATATATTCAGATATTTTATCAAAGTCTTCAGGCTTCTTCTCTGATTGCATAGCTTTAGCTCCTAGTTCATCAATCTTATCATCAGTAGCAACAACATTTAGTATCTTACCAATAGTCTCTATTACATTTGAAATTGTATCAAGATGTTTTCCTGCTACCTCTAAAAGTTTTGTTGCTCCTGTTACCAATGCTCTACCTACTGTTGATACGACACTACTCACTACCGAAATTGCACTACTTACGAAACTACCTAATCCAAACATTATCTTTTCCTTGTTAAAATATTTTTATCTCTCATCGTAAATTTAACCTTACCCTCTAAAACTTCATCTAAAAAGCTTCTCAAATAAGTTATCTTATCATCTATAGATAAATCTTTTTCATTTTTATAAACCTTTAAACATATATATTTTGATAAAAAATCTAAATTATTAGTTAGATGATTCTCTATTAAATGCTGTTTTAAATCAAAAGTAAACTCTTCTGAAAAGTTATCACAGATACTACACCATCCATCTATCAGTTCGTTAGAACTTGTATACTCTAAAAAGTTTTCAATCTCTTTTAAAGTGGGTCTACTATTCCAAGACTCTAAACCTTGAATAACTCCTCTTTTGTACTCTTTTTGATAATAAGTAAGTGCTGTTTTTCTAAGTTGAGATGTTTCAATAATCTCTAAATCTGTAGTACTCAATTCATCTAACTCTTTTACTTGTACCTGTATCGCTTTATTTAAGTTTTGACTGGTGAGTATAGCACGACCTACTTCAAGATTTGAGAGAAACTCTTTTTGTTCATCTGATAGTGCCATAGTATTACCTATAGCCTCTTTGTCGTCTTTTGCAAAAAGTTTATGTACTATCTTAGTGTTGGTATTTTTTAAAACTTCAGGTGTAAGCTTATTGGGTATTTGGTCAACAATAATCAAAGCCTCTCCATATTTTCGTACTTCTGCCAACAGATCAGAAAAAACTTCTACACCAAGCTTTTTATTTGGATTATCTCCTGCTGAATATTTTGATAATAATCTATGAGCCTCTTCTATAAGTGTAATATGTCTAAAGCGTTTTCCAACAGCTCTATACTCTTCGTAATTTGCTTTAATAGCTTCATTTAGATTAGTTAAAATAAATCCCATAATTAATGATTTCTCACTAGGGTTCTTTATCTCTTCAAGCTCTAATATCACATCTCTTTTAACCAACTCTTTAAAGTCAATAGACCTATGTGTATTTAACATAGCACCTTTTGCACCAACCATAAGCCCTTGAAGCCTCGCTTTTATAGAACCTACATAATCATTTTTTAATCTTTCATCAAATCCTTGTTCTTCTACTACTTTTTCTGTCATATCTATCAAGTCTTTTAACGTAGGGAAGGCATAAACTCCATCAGCAAAAGGGTTTGTATATTTACTATTTTTATTAGTAGATAGATTCCAACCATAACTCTTATAACATTTATAGATAGCTGACTCAATAATCTGAGGTATGGCTGCTTCCATATCAAAAGCTGATTCAATACTTGCTTTTATCATATCAACTCTTGCTGTAATATTCTCATGAGGAAAAAACTCAAATGGATTTAATCTAAATGGAGCAATATTATCATTACCCAAAGTAAAAATAAGCATATCTTTGTTTAACTTAGTCAAAATCCTATACTCTGTTTTAGCAGGTTCAATAACCATGAATGGTATATTAGAAGAGTTTAATAGTTTATGGCAAGTAGTTGTTTTTCCACTTCCTGTTACTCCTGTAATAAAAGTATGTTTATCTAAATTACTCTTATCTAAATTTACATCTATATCTAATACATGACCACTTTTAACCAAATTTCCAAGAAGAAGAGTACTGTTTTGGGAAATATTATTTTTAATATTAAGCCCAAACTCTACCTCTTCTTTGAGTGTTAAACCAACTACCTCTTTTTGAGGAAGCCCTGCGACTACACTTAATTCATTGGTTGAGAGCCAATTCCCAGAGATAGAATCTATACTTTTAGAAAGCAATAGATTTGTCAAAATCTCATTTTCACTTAATTTTTTATCATATTTGGGAAACTGAAAATTTTTAATAGAGAGTATCTCATTTTTATCCTCAATATATTGATATGTTAACGGTGCTTTATTCTCATTAGTTCCAGAGCAGAGTGATTGAATAGTATTTCCAAGTTTTAGTAAAATATCTTTTGATTTAGCCAATAGATAAATATTTGAGTAATATAAACCTTTATTTTTTCCATATCTTACTATAGATAAAAGTACTTCATCAATATACTCTATCCAAATCTCTATATTTTTATTACTAAACTCTAAAGTTTCACTAGTGGAAGTAGAAGTTTGCGTTGAAAAATTTTCTCCATTAGAGCTACCAATTGTATTAGAGATAGATGTTCCTTCTGTTTTTGCTTTTGATAAACTATAACTTTGACCTTCACTACTTCCCTCATTTCCACCTGATTGAGTACTATCGTTAGTTCCTCCACTACTTTTACTTTTTGATGTTCCTTTTGATGTTCCACTATTTGTTCCATTAGTTTCAGTAGTAGTTTTTCCATCATTACTCCCTGTAGTTTTAGAACGATTAGTTCCACTATTTGTACCTTTAGTTTCAGAATTTGAGTGACTATTTTGGAGACTTTTTTTTGAAAGAGGAGTCATTTTATTATAAATATTATAAAGCCTATTCTCTATCTCTTTTATTTGATAATTTGATAATGGGTCAGCCAATATCATTAATCCAAATTCATCTCCAATCATTATATCTACAAGCCTATCTACTCCTTGAAACTCTTCATTATCTTCATTAACACTAGGAAGACCTTCTATTTTTGCAAACTTATTAAACCCATTAATATGAGCTTTAATATCAGACTTTTTATTTCGTGTTAATCGTTTAATTTTACTACCTCTAAAGTTCCCTTCGATGCTAGGTTTTAAAATACTCTTACCTATCTTATCTACATCTAGTTCTAATGGATTATCATAATTTTTATCTTTTACTATCCCAAAATAGAAGGATACACCATATCTATCTCCAAGTAGAAGATAAACAAAAGTAATTCCCTCAAATTTCAGAGAACTTAATACATTTTCAAATGCTTTTTTTCTTGGAGATTCATCTTCAAAGGTTAATTCTTCAATATGGTACAAAGAGAAATCTGAAACTAATAACTCTTTTACTTTCTCTAGTTTATTGTTATCTCTGGGACTGTCTATATTCTTTATAAAATCTATTAATGCTTCATCTCCCATATTTTATTCCTATCTTCTATTGAATCTTGCTAACTCTTCATACTTTTGATTCTCTTCAAGAAAATTTTTTGAAAATTCTGTATTGATATTTAGCTTTATTATAAAGTTTGTTATTTCATTTATATATTCTACATTATTTAACTCATAAAAATGTTTTGGTATCGTTCTTTTTGATAAGAATCTTGCTAAATAATAAGTTAAAAGCAATTTCAAATTTTCATCAAAAGAGAAATTATAATAAGCATCAAGAATAACCTCTTTTTCAGTTTTATTTAAATGAAAAGTATAATAATCTAAAGTTTTTAAATTACTAAAATCTTGATTATTACTCATAATGGAAGTAATCATCTCATCTTTAGTTTTATAACCTTGTTTTGACTTATTGGACTCCTCCCAACTTATAATTTTTGCTACAGCATTGTCACTTTTATTAGGTAAGCCAATACTTATAAATTTGTCCAATATTACTTGTGCTAACTTTTTATCTTTAAACCTAGGTGGTTCAATCATATGTAAAAAGAGTAAACGAATACCCCAATTATCATCATACAACTCAACAACACTATCTTCAAACTCTTCTACTTTATATAACTTTCCTAAGACTCTTTGAATAAGATTTTTAGTAATTAAATTATCCCAACTTGGATAGTTTGAAATATATTCAACAGATGTTTGAAGTGCTATATTTTTGTTTGATAAAAATAGATTATTCCAAATCTTATCTTTCCTATCCATTATTTTATTTGAAACACCCCACTCTAATATATTTTCCATATCTTGATAATTACTAAAAACTGAGACTAAAAAATTTGTATCATTACTTTGAATATAGTTATATATTTTCGGATAATCTTTAAACTCCATATCTATAAAACGTACAATATCAGAAGAACTATTTTCTAAAACATACTCCTCTTTCAAATATCTTTTAAATGCTGTTACCCTACTTGGCATCAGTTCATTGGTATCTTTATATATTTTAGGACAATCTGATAAAGGAATACTTTTTAAAGAGTATTCCTTTATAAATAGTTTAAATTCACTTGTTGAGAATACTTTATCTTCTATAATATCTTTTGATATTTCTCCTAAAAACTCCGAGTCAATACCATCAAAAATCTTTTTCAACTCTTTTTTATTTTTATGAAACTGAATTAACCAGCTATTATTTAAAATAACCTTCCCAACAATTTTATTACCAAACTTTTTAATAAAAGCATTAATATTTTGAAATTTTGAATTATATATAGCCTCTTTAATTTTTTCCGTATCTTCTTTTGAAATATACAAAGAGCTATCTCGTTCAAATCTTAAGTCTAATGCTTTTTCAACTTTTTTCAATGTATTTGAAATATCCATTTC
>Ga0256844_10000911_pt1 | contig 11167 bp, 11 predicted proteins | sample MusselsmetaG_FD_189100 | JGI IMG/M metagenome (GOLD analysis project Ga0256844, IMG submission 189100) | Mussel associated microbial communities from hydrothermal vent at the East Pacific Rise, Pacific Ocean - Mussels | ecosystem: Host-associated > Mollusca > Shell > Unclassified ... | reverse complement strand
GGTAGATGCTTCCATAGTCATGATAGAGAATGCACACAAATCCATACATAAAGAAGAGACAAAAAAAGGCTCTGAACTTACTAACAATGAACGCATAGCTGTCATTATGAAGTCTTCACAGCTGGTAGGCCGTCCTATCTTTTTTGCTTTGGCTTTGGTAGTCGTGTCATTTTTACCAATCTTTGCACTCTCAGGACAGGAGGGACTGCTTTTCTCTCCTCTAGCATTTACTAAAACATTTGCCATGACTGCTGGAGCTATACTCTCCGTTACTCTTGTACCTGTACTTATGATATTTTTTGTAAAAGGTAAAATCATTCCTGAAAATAAAAATCCTATCAATAGATTCTTTATTTGGCTTTACCACCCTATTTTAGTGTATGGTTTGAAATTAAAATACTTAGTCATCATTGGGGCTATTGCCTTACTCGCATTTGCCGTGCCTATATATAAAGGTCTAAACTGGGAATTTATGCCTATGCTCAATGAACAAGTTATTATGTATATGCCTGTTACTCCTTATGGTATCTCTGTCGATCAATCTAAAGCACTTACTCAAAAAACAGACAAAATCATCAAGTCTTTTCCTGAAGTAGATACGGTATTTGGTAAAGGCGGACGTGCAAACTCTGCAACTGACCCTGCCCCTCTTGGGATGCTTGAGACCATCATCACCTTTAAACCAAAGGCACAGTGGCGTGCAGGTATGACACATGAAAAACTTATGGCTGAGATGGAAGAAGCACTACAAGTACCAGGACTCGTAAACTCATGGACTTACCCTATTAGAGGACGTATTGATATGTTACTCTCAGGAATACGTACTCCCATAGGCATAAAACTTTATGGTAAAGATTCTAAAGGATTACAAAGTGTCGCCATGGAAATAGAGCAAAGGTTACGTGAACTCAAAGGTACGCAGTCTGTATTTTCTGACCAAGCAAGTGCTGGGTTCTTTATTGATATAAACATTGACACTGAAGCCTTGCAACACTACAACATATCTAAAAACCTCATACATGAGTACACTTCTGCTGCCATTGGTGGTAAGAAGATTACCACGATGTACAAAGGCTTAGAGCGCTATCCTATCGCGTTACGTTTTGAGGAAGAAGAACGTCGTAACCTCGATGATATTCGTAATATTCAAGTAAAAACCCCTCGTGGTTTTGTCCCTCTCTCTACCTTTGCAAAAGTAGAATACAGGGAGAGTGGTTCAGTTATAAAGTCAGAGATGGCAACACCTGTTACCTTTGTTTACATCACACCTAAAGCTGGAATGTCTGCTACGAAATACAAAGAACAAGCCCAAAAAGTTTTAGCAGACCTCAAACTTCCTGCAGGATACTACATAGAGTGGGCAGGACAATCGGAGTACTTAGAATCTGCTATGGAAAAGATTGTCTGGATAGTCCCTACTGTACTGCTAGTGATTTTGCTACTTATTTACTTTGCACTGAAAGTTATGACACCCACACTCATAGTCTTTTTCACCCTCCCTTTTGCACTTCTTGGAGGACTCATCTACATAGATATGCTTGGTTTTTCTATGAGTATCGCTGTCATCGTAGGCTTCCTTGCCCTACTAGGTGTAGCAGCTGAGACTGCCATAGTGATGATAGTCTACTTACAAGAATCCGTAGAAGAGTCTCGCAAAAAAAGAGGTAGACACTTTGGGATAAAAGATTTAAATGATGCTATCTATGAAGGTGCAGTACAACGTGTGCGCCCTAAACTCATGACCGTATTTGCCATACTTGCAGGACTTCTTCCCATCATGTATACTACAGGGGTTGGAAGCGAAGTCATGCAACGTATTGCTGCACCTATGATAGGGGGAGTGGTATCTTCTGCTGTATTAAGTCTTTTACTCATCCCTATCTTTTATGAGATGTTTGAAAAGAGTAAATTAACTAAAAAGGATATAAAATGAACATAAAATATATCATCACCACTACGCTAACACTCATGCTTATCACAGCCTGTTCTGGAGAAAAACAAAAAGAGTCCATCACTGAGGGTGGTATGAAATGTGGTCCAGGTAAATGTGGGGCATCTATGGTAGATGGTTCAGCTGTACTTGTGAAGAAGAAAATGAACATATTAAACCAATTACGTGAAGATGACACTAGACGTGAATGTGTACTAGATGCCACAACAACGAAAGGGCTTTATGCCTGTGTACGTGTTGAGAAAACGGGTAGACTTAGTACAAAATGTAGTACTGACAATGTAAAACAAAAAGAGAAAGAAGCCATGAAATGTGAAACGGGTAAATGTGGCTCAGGTATGGAAAAGACTGTACCTAAAAAAGAAGCGAAAAGTATGAAGTATGAAGTGTGAAGCTGGAAAATGTGGGAGTAGTATGTAGTTATAAACGTTGACAGGGTAAACCCTATCAACCTAGAGAGCTGTTCTTAACAAGCTGGCTCGTTACCTGAATCTTTTCCATACTCATAACCGAACTCAAATAGGTGATCTTCCCATTTTGCATTCCATGTTTGTACATTTGGACAAAGCTCTTTAACCTTTTCTTCCATTTTACCATCTTTTTTGATTTTTTCCCACTCTGCTTGCTTGAATGATGCAGCAAATTTTGCACCACCAAAACCACATGCACCCTTAAGTTTTTTACCAAATATTTTTTGACCTTTATTGATACTTCCTGCTTCTACTGCTGTAGTTAGCATTGCAAAACCCATAAGTGCTATTAAAGCTGCTTTTGTAATATTCTTCATTGTTAATCCTTTGTTATTTTGTGGTTATACTATAGCAAGATAACCTTTATAAAATCATATATTTTCATAAAAAATATATGATTTTATAAAAATTACTTATGTTTGAGGTTTAGACAAAAAAATAGGCACAGAGTAAAACCCTATGCCTAAAAAATAAAATCTATTTTTTACTTCATTGCAGCAATGTAATCTGCAACAGCTTTGATAGTAGCATCATCCATTGCTGCTACTTGCCCCTTCATAAGTGCACCCATCCCATGAATATTAAGTGTACCAGCTTTATAACCGTTAAGTTGCTCTACAGTTTTTGCAGCATCTTGACCTTTGATGATTGCAGATTTACCTAGAGCAGCTTTTTCTCCGTTTGCACCATGACAGCCAACACATTTAGCGAAAGCAGCAGCTCCGTCAGCCATAAGTAGTGTAGATCCTGCGAGTAGTAATGTAATTGCTAATTTTTTCATTTTATTTCCTTTTTGTATAAGTCCTAAGACTTCAATATATATATTTTTGATAATAAGTGATGCTTACTATCAAATCCTCTGATGTTATTTTCTTAGACCGATAATATAGAGTGTTAACTTAATACTATATTAAATCTACCTTCTTAACAAGAAGGAACGTTACCAGAGTCCGAAGCATACTCATAGGCGAAGTCATAAACATGGTTCTCATATTTTGATTTCAATTTAAGACCAGGACACACTTTTGATGCTTCAGCTGAAAATTTACCAGCTTCTTTAATGTTTTCCCACTCATCTTGTGTATGTTTATGTGCAAATTTTGCACCAGAAAATCCACAAGACTTTTTCATTTTTTTAAGATATATTTTTTGACCTTTTTTAACATCTGCAACAGCAGCAGTCGAAAGCACCGCAAGACCTAACAGTGTTGATACTGCTATTTTAGTAAAATTGTTCATTTATTCATCCTTTAATTTAAGATGAGTGATGATAACATGGAATTGTGAAAAGATTGTGAAGAATAAGGGAAAAGATGAAGCAGTACTATACAAACTGCTTCAAGAAGTTACACTGTGGATATATTTAACACTTAGGTACCTTACCATCTTTCGCATACATATGAGAAAACTCATAAATATGTTCCCACCAAGAAGGTTTAATTTTTTTGAGTTTCAGTCTTGGACATATCTTTTTTGCTTCTTTAGGAAAGTTTCCATCATCGAAGATTTCTTCCCATTCATCTTGTGTGTGATGTCTTGCAAATTTGACACCTGAAAATCTACATTTTTTACGTAGCTTCTTTTTAAATAGCTTTTGTCCTTTTTTTTCACCTGCAGTAACAATGGTTGGTGTGCTTGCTATTGCAAATAGCACCAATACTATTATTGTAACGATTTTTTGCATCTTTATATTCCTCTATCTGTAAAAATTAAATATATTAAGCTTGAATGATAGCATAATTTCTAAAATTATTATAAAATGTCAAAATTGAATTCAGTTATTTAAGTTTTTCAAACACTTTATATTTTTCCCAATAGATGTCCACAGCTTCATCTAATTCCTTGCTACTTAATGTTGTTTGTTTCTTGATACCATATGTTTCGACAAACAAACCAGACATTGCCGAAATATCTTTTAATGGGTATTTTAAATAATGCTTAATGCCCATTTTCATATTTGTCTCACTACTATAAACAAGAAGATAGCGTTTAAACATCTCTTGAAGCGTTGCGGGTAGTTTCTTATGACATGCTACACAATTACGCTCAAATACATCTTGTGCATATATGATATTAAATATCATAATTATAATAAATAAAAATTTCCTTATATTTACTACCACGTCATCACCATTCTTGTACCTTCACCTTTTTTAGATGTGACTTCTATTTGCATACCGTACTCATCTATAATTTTCTTGACTATGCTTAAGCCAACACCAAAACCACCCTCGCTTTCATTAAACCTAATATAGCGGTCAAATACAAGTTCTATCTCACTCTCTTTCATCCCTATGCCTGTATCCCATATGACAAGCTCTCCTTGCTTTAATGAAAAACCTATTAGTCCTTCTCGCTTATTATATTTAATTGCATTAGATATAAGGTTATCTATTACTCTTGTAAGTTTACGCTTATCCATAAATATCATTGCTGGACTCAAGTCTAATTCACAACGTAACTTTTTAGATTGTACCAAAATAGCAAAATATTCTACTCTATTTTCTATAAATAGCATTAAATCTATGTGCTCATTTTCATTTTCATTTTCATTTTCGAGGGTAAGGTATGTTAAGTCTTTATAGAGTGTAGAAACAGTCTTAGCCGCGATATTAATGCGGTTTAATTTTGTTCTATTTTTATCTATCATCACATCTGTATCCATCATCTCTATATTTGCAAGTATCGCTGAAAGTGGTGTATTTAGTTCATGTGTAGTATCTTTGATAAATCTATCAAGTAAGACAATAGAGTCACGCATTGGCTTTAAAAATAACTTAGCTAGATAAAGCCCAAAAAGTACAAAAAAGAAAAATGACAAAAGCCCGTACACTATAATATCCTTCCATATTACCTCTACCCACACACCATCATCTTCAATTTCTATAATGATATGCTTTGTCCCAAGATAGAAATCATCTAAACTTTTTACAAAATGTATATGGCTACCTGTCATATATATCTCTTCATCAAAACGTACATTTTTTTCTTTTAAAATAGAAAAAATAGCTTTTCCATCTATATCATATATAGCAGAAGTAAATCGTGGATCCCTAGGGTATTCTCTACGCTCATCAAAAAAGTGGTGTAATACTTTAAGCCTTTTTGTATGTATATAAGCATACTTAAACAATGTTGCCCTTTGTTCTGAAAGCATAAGATTTTTTTGTGTTTGATAGTAGTATGATGAAATAAGGGTTATAATAAAAATTACTGTTGCTATATAAAGCATAAGAAACCTAAGAAGAGATTTCTTTTCAGAGCGTAGTAACGAATTTGTAACCTTGCTTTTTGATACTAACAATTTTTTCCTTCCCTATTATTTTACGAAGATTCTTAATGTATGTACGCAATGCTGTATCACTTGGTTCTTCATCAAAATTCCAAAGATGATTATATATACGTTCGTGAGCTATTACTTCACCATCATTTTTCATAAAGAGCTTCAAGAGTTTTGACTCTTTATGTCCTAATGAGACTACCTTATCCTCTATAATTAGTTCATTATTTATAGTATCATAAGATATAGTTTTGGTAAGTGAGATAAGATCTTTTGACTCATGATAAAACCCACGCTTTAGTAGTGTTTCAACACGAATTTTAAGCTCCTTAAGTTCAAATGGCTTTCGTATATAATCATCACACCCAGAATCAAAGCCTTTTTCTAAGTCATCCATAGAGTTCAAAGATGTAATGAAAATAGCTGGTGCAACAACATCTCCCTCTCTAGCTTCTGCTAAAAGCTTAAAGCCATCTATGCCTGGTGTATTTACATCTAGTAAAAGTAAGTCATACTTACTCTCATATAGTTTCTCCTGTGCATCATAACCATCATATACAGATACTATCTTATGCCCTAACTCTTCTAAGAACTCGCTCACTGTTTCATTTAGGTTTGCATCATCTTCTAGTAGTAATATTTTTGCCACTTAAATCCTTCAATTTCTAATTATATTTTATAGCCTAGTTTTAAATATACTGCTTAACCCAGCTTTCTATTTCTGTACTATTACGTGCTCCCGTAAACCTATCGACTTCTTTACCATCTTTAAAAACAAGTACACAAGGAATACTCGCTATCTGATATTTAGCACCTAATGATTGCTCATCATCATTATTTATTTTCAAAAACTGTGCTTGTAAAGGCATTGAAATTGCAGCTTTTTTAAAATGTGGTGCCATTTGCAAACACGGACCACACCACGGTGCCCAAAAATCTACAATCACAGGTAATTCAGAGTTTACAATGTAGGTATCCAAGATGACTGAATTTGCTTTAAGTGGTGGAGCATCTAAGAGTGATTCTTTACACTCTCCACAGTTTGCTTTCGTGTATGACTCTTTTTTAGGTATACGGTTTACTTTAAGGCAATGGGGACAAACAACGTTTACATTCATTACAAAACTCCTTGATAATTTTTTAATAGTTTTACTATTATATCAAATAAATAATAATTCAATTAGTTAGTCATACTGAGAATACACTCATTACGTCAAACACTTGTATGAGCCTACTCCTTTACCCTATAAATCACCCCATACATCAAAGGTACATAGTACAAGTTAAGTACAGTAGCCCACGCAATACCAAAGCCTAACGATATAGCCATAGGCTGTAAAATAAGAGCTTGTCCTGAGGCAAAAAACATGAGTGAAGACAGACCTAAGACAGTGGTGACAGAAGTGAGCAATATCGGTCTTAACCGCATACTTGCACGTTCTACCATCTCCTCATAATTGTTTGCTTTTCGTATGAAGTCTAGCATGATGAGTCCGTCGTTTACTACCACACCTGCTAGCCCTATGATACCCATCATACCTGGCATCGTCATGTTGATACCCATCAGTTTTGTACCTATAAATGCACCTAATACAGACAGTGGTATAGTAGAAAGTATGATAAGTGGGAGTACCAAAGAGTTAAACATCCAAACAAGGGCTATGAAGATGAGGAACATCGCTATGATAGCGGCCTGCATCATCTCTTTTTTGACTTGTTTGTTCTCTTTCTCTTCGCCTTTTATAATGACTTTTACACCCTCGTTCTCTAGCTTGTCAAGTAGTGGTTGGATCTTCTTCATTACCTCTTCAGGGATGAGGACTTTTTTGTCAACCTTAGCAAAGACAGAACGTACCTCATCGCCATTTTCTTTAAAGGTCTTTACAAAAGACTTCTTGTAGCTAAAGTCACAAATGTCTGAGAGTCTTACTACCTGTTGTCCATCTGGTGTTGTGAGTCTAAAGCTCGCTACTACTGAACTGTCTTGCTTGTAACTGTCTTCTACCTTGACGCGTATCAAACCTTTGTCATTAAACATCTTGCCGTACTCTGCTTTTAGAAATGCACCTTTAAGTGTAGAGACCACATAAGACTCAGAAAAGCCCAGATGTTGTCCATACTCGTTGACACGGAGTTTGAGTTCACGTTCTCCGTCATGTGCGTTATTTCCTATGTCTGAAACACCTTTTATATCTGTAAGATTTGCCTCTAGGGTCTTCATAGCAGCAAGCATTTGTGCTTTATCATCAGAGGCAAACCCTACTTCTATGTCGTTACCTACCATGCCCGTTTGTTGGACATAGACGTTAAACTCTTCAAAGAGTTTTTTACCATTTACCATTTTGTCTTTAAAGTCTTTAACGACAGTGGATTCTATGTCTTTGGCTATGCTTTGTGAGGTACGGTCGCGTATCATATCTGTATCATCATACTCTAGAGAAAATATGGGGTTAATGTAGGTATCGAAGAAGTTCTCAGGTGCTTTTTCGTGTAAGTTGATGAAGATTTGGAAAAGGTTTTCTCCTAGCTCGAAGCTTTCGTCTTTGTTGAACTTGAAGCCTATGACTGATGTAACAGAGTCTGCTTCTTCTTTGTCTAGTACTTTGAGTAAGGCTTCTTCTATTTCTGTAACATACGCTTCGGTATCTGTAAGCTCGTTGTTGATGTCTATCTTTCCATTCATGTAAACTTGCTGGGCATCAAACTCAGGAAAGAGCTGAAACTTCGTAATTTTCATGATGCCCATCATAGCTAAGATAATGGAAACAATTATCACAAATAAAGAGAACTTTTTTCGCATAAGTAAACCATGTAAAAACTTTCTGTACCAAGACTTCCATGCATACCAAAAACCCTCTGACCCCTCTTCTTTCATCGTACCCATAGAGAAAAATTCTTTGGCGTGTAAAGGCAAAAAGTAAAATGCTTCAAAGAGTGAGGAGAGTAAAAGTATGGTTATCATCACAGGAAGCACCTGCATAAACATCCCCATCTTACCAGACATGATGAGTAGTGGTAAAAAGGCAAACACCGTCGTAAGTGTGGCAGTAAGTACAGCAGGGAACATCTCCAAAGCTCCATCTACAGCAGCATCTCGTGGTGTCTTACCCATCTCCATATGTCGATAGATATTCTCTGCTACGACGATGGCTTCATCTACTAGCATACCAAGAGCTAGCAATGCTCCTAAAAGTGTCAGCATATTGAGGCTATAGCCTATCATATCTGCTGCGATGATAGTTATCATAAAACTTGCAGGTATACCTATGGCTACGACTAAGGCGATGCGTATATTCACAGACAAGAGCAGTGCTAAAAAGACAAGTATAAGTCCGAAGAGTATGTTAGAGGAGACAAGATTCAAACGGTTTTTTATCCATATAGAGGTGTCTGTGTAGGCTTCAAACTGTATATTTTCATAGCGTTTATTAAATGCTTTGAGTACTATGCGTATCTCTTTACTTAGTGCTATGGCGTTACCATCTTTGGTTTTGTTGATGTTTAAAGAGATATTTTCTTTGCCGTTGTAGTGTGAGATTTGCGTAGGCTCTCCTAGCCCATAATGTACTTCAGCCACTGCACCTAGATGAAATCTTTTCCCACCTACGGAAAGCAATACATCTTCTAAAGCTTCTTTACTTTTCTCTCCATTAATAGTAGAAAGATACAAGTGATCCCCCTGCCCATCAAGTGTTCCTGCTGGATAGATGGACGATATTCCTGCTATGGCTTGATACACAGCCCTTTTGTTCAAACCATAGGCATCAAGCTTGTGTTGGTTAAGCTTTATGAGTACCTCTTCGTCTGTGTCTCCTCTGAGGTCTATGCCAGAAAGATCGTTGAGTAATGCCAACTTACCTTTTAAATCATCTGCTGCATCTATGAGCTTTTCTTTGCTTACATCCCCAGAGACTGCTACTAGCAATAGTGGATACTGATGCACAACGACCTTAGCCAAAGGCTCATCCATATCTGAGGGTAAGTCACGTCTAGCATTGGAGATGATGTCTTTCACATCGGAAAGTACAAGCTGCTTGTCGCTACCTGTTTTGATGTCTGCTTTGATACTAAAAAATCCATTTTGTATAGTCGTATAAAGAGTGTCTATCTCTGATAGACTTTTAAGTTCATCTTCTATGTTTGAGACTACCATCTTATCTAACACATCTGCAGAAGCACCTATATAGCCACCACTTACCGATATCTTATCTAGAGTAGAAGGGGGAAATATCTCTTTGGCTATATTCTGATACGCAAAGAGTGAGAGCAAAAGCATAAACACCATCAAAATGTGGTTGATGATGGGCTTATCTACTGCAAACTGTATAACACTACGCATCGTTTATCCTAATCATTAATTACAAAAATAGTATCTGAGACTTTATTTTTATACTTTAATGCTTCAACATTTTGCTTAAGCATTACAGACTCAGCTTTAAGTGCAGCCACTTCTCTCTTCATACTATTTACTACTTTGCTTTCATAATATATTTGATTACTCAAATATATTTTAATCATCGTCAATATCAGTACTATACTTACAGCCATTACAATAACTGATACCATACCAAAAGTGATACCATTTTCTTCTGCAATTTTTTTATTTTGAGTCATGTTTAAACCTAAAACTTCTTAATTTTGCAGATCTACTTCGAGGATTTATTTTTAACTCTTCTTTACTTGCTGTCACTGGCTTACGTACCAATGCTTTGCCTAAAGCGTGGTTTTTACCACAAGTGCATCTCATTGCTTGTGGATTACAGATGCAAGCACTCGCCCACTTTTTAAACCTATTTTTTACCAGTCTATCTTCTAGAGAATGGAAGGTTATAAGTGACACCACTTCACCCTTATAATGTTTCGTTTCTATAGTATCGAGCAATCTTTCTATTTCACCTAGTTCATTATTGACCTCTATACGAATGCCTTGAAACATTAGTGTGGCTGGGTGTATTTTGCCACCACTTGGTATGACGGTTTTAGCTATCTCGGAGAGCTCAATAGCAGATTTAATGGGGGCTTTGGCTCTAGCTTCTACCACTGCAGCTGCTAACTTGCGGTAACTTCGTACCTCACCGTAAGTATCGAAAATATATTCTAACTTGTCTTGACTATACTCGTTGACTACCTCGTATGCAGATAAAGTTGCAGAGGTATCCATACGCATATCTAAAGTATCAGAAGTAAAAGAAAATCCACGTTCTTTTTTGTCAAGCTGTAAAGACGAAACTCCAAAATCTGCAAGTAACGCTGTAATAGGTGCCTCTTGAAGTGTTGGCAATACTGTTGCAAAAGTCCCTTTATAAAAGGTACAACGAGAAGTAAACGGTTCTAAATGTTTTTTAGAAAAAGTCAAAGCTTCATCGTCACGGTCTATGCCTATGTGTTGTAGCTGTGAGAACTTTGCTAATATTTTAGAACTATGCCCTGCATACCCTAATGTACAATCTACAAAATAACCTTCAT
>Ga0256844_10000910_pt1 | contig 11173 bp, 12 predicted proteins | sample MusselsmetaG_FD_189100 | JGI IMG/M metagenome (GOLD analysis project Ga0256844, IMG submission 189100) | Mussel associated microbial communities from hydrothermal vent at the East Pacific Rise, Pacific Ocean - Mussels | ecosystem: Host-associated > Mollusca > Shell > Unclassified ... | reverse complement strand
ACCGTGTACGTTTAGCCCTAATGGCAGCTACTATTAATGGAAATGAAGGACAAGGAGTTCTCATACTCGATGAAATAGATGCCAATGTAAGTGGTGATGAGTCTATTGCTATTGCAGAAATGATTATGAAACTCTCTTCGGTATACCAAATATTTGCTATCTCACATCAGCCACACCTTTCGGCTAAGGCAAATCAGCATATTGTTATCACAAAAGATACAAATAAAAGTCAAGTCATAGAACTAAGTGATGAGGGTAGAGTACATGAAATTTCACGTATTATTGCTGGTGAAAATCCTACCCAAGAGGCGATAGAATTTGCAAAGAAATTAAGAGCTTAGGTATATTGTAATTTGAGTTCATTGGTATAGTGTATGAGATGTTTGAAATATGCTTCTGCTATACTAAAATCTGAACCAGTTTTTAAGTAAGTATTATAGTCCACTAAAAGATCAGAAACCCCACCTATACCTATGTTTGTAGCAGATCCCTTTATACTGTGTGTTAGTCGTTCAATAGCATGATAATCATACTTACTTAAAGATGCTTTTATGAGAGGAAGTTGACTTTCTATTTGCGGTATAAGTTCTAGGACAAACTCTATAGATTCTTCATTTGAAAGTCCCATATCTATGAGTCTTTGATGGGTAAATTGTACATAGTTAGCTTTTGGTAGAGAAGGTGTTGGGGTTGTTGTATGTTGTTTATCTTTTTTAGGTGAAGTAGAACGTTTTTGACGTCTTTGCTCTTGATATTTTTTTTCATTTCTATATTCAATGAAAATAACAAATACAATGAGCACTAGAAAAGTAGATAATATGATACCAAGCACAAGTTTCCTTCTATAATTGTAAATTAAATTTACTATAACTTATTTAACTTTAGAAGTGAGAGTGTCTGATATAAAATAGATACATATTTTGCTATAATCTCACATAAATAAACAATAGGTGAATAGATGATTATTGATACACATTGTCACTTGGATGACGAACGTTATAACGATGATTTAGATGATGTATTAAATAATGCACAAAAAGCAGGGGTAGATAAGTTTATTATCCCAGGGGCAGACAGTAGCACTTTAGAACGTGCTGTAGAGATATCAGAAAAGTATGAGAATGTTTATTTTGCAGTAGGGGTACACCCTTATGATATTGAGGGGTATGACAGAAGTTATTTGGAGCAGTTTGTATCTCATCCTAAGTGTGTAGCTATTGGTGAGTGTGGACTTGACTACTTTAGATTGCCAGAAGGTGAAGATGAGATTTTAAAAGAGAAAGAGGCACAAAAAAAGGTATTTGTAGATCAAATACTTTGGGCTAAAGAGGTGAAAAAACCACTCATCGTTCATATAAGAGAGTCTAGTGTGGACTGTTTAGAACTTTTAGATAAGTATGCAGGAGTTGAGGGTGGTGTCCTGCACTGTTATAATGCTGATGAATCACTGTTAAAACTTGCAAAGAAGAATTTTTACTATGGCATAGGTGGGGTTTTGACTTTTAAAAATGCAAAAAAACTAATCAATGTATATAATAAAATACCTATAGACAAATTACTGATAGAAACAGATGCACCTTATTTGACACCTCACCCGCATAGAGGACAAAGGAATGAACCTAGCTATACTACATTAGTTGCAGATAAGATGGCAGAACTTTCAGAACTAAGTGTTGAGAGTATTAGCAAAATTAGTACAGAAAATGCCTATAGACTTTTTTCTTTTTAAGTAAATAAAGCACTATGAAAAATTATATAAAATTTATTTTTTTATGTGTATATCTTACATCTACACTGTATGCATATAGTATCGAAAAGAAGTATCCCTCTTACACTTATGTATTTAACGAGTTTGATGTAGATAAATCATATATTTATGATGCTGACTTTTCTTCCTTTGTTTTCAAAAATGAAAAAAACTTAAAAAAGTTTTATAAACGTTCTTTACAAAGAGGAAAGAAAATATTACCTACTATGAAAGGATTGTTGGTTGGTAAGGGAGTAAGTGACTTATTTATCTATCTTTCTATGGTTGAATCTGGTTTTTCATCTACGGCTATTTCACCTAAAAAAGCTGTAGGATTATGGCAATTTATGCCTGCAACTGCTAAGCATTATAATCTTACTATATGTAAGGACTATGATGAGCGTTGCGATACGTCTTCTTCTACATCTGCTGCCATCGCCTATCTTAATAAATTACATAAACAATTTGGTAAGTGGTACTTAGCGGCTATGGCATATAATTGTGGAGAAGGATGTGTTGAGCGTGCTATTAAAAAAGCAGGCACTAATGAGTTAAGAACACTCACTGATAATAAGTTAAAATATCTTCCAAAAGAAACACGTGAGTATATTAAGAAAATTTTACTTGTTGCAATGATAGGTGAAAATAGTACTTTAGGGTTTAATAAAGGAAAGAGCAGTGACTTAGATAGTGGATTGATTGAAGTTGAAGTATTTGCAGGCACACATTTAAAAGATGTTGCAAAATTAATAAAAATGAAATATCAGACTTTACAAAAGTTGAATAGAAAAATTAAAAAAGGAATTCTTCCTAAGAAAAGAAAAAAATACAAAATTATTATTCCTATAGAAAAAATATTTGCATTTTATTTACGTTATGAACTCATTGATGATGTTAAACCACTAAGACCGCATCTTATCTCTCATTATGTTGAAATGGGAGAAACCTTAACAAGTATTGCAAAGAAGTATAAAACTGACTCAACAGAAATCATTAGAGCCAATCATCTTGAAGATGAGTACTTGACATTAGAACAGTTTTTAGTGATTCCTGTGAGTAAAAAAGTATTTGAAAATACACTCATAGGTACATCTGAATAAAGTTTATGTTAAAATAAAGTTAAATAGACTTACTGGGGTAGTCTTATATCATTTTATAAAACAGGGAATAACTTATATGTTTAAAAAATATCTACAATTTATTATTATAATATTACCAATGATGCTATTGCTCGCAGCAAGCAGTTATATTGGTTATACAAATTGGACTAAGTACCAAATAAAGACATCATTAAAAGCGCAGCTTGATAATACAAAACTATTGCAATCATTAGAGCACTCAGTACTTAATGAGATTGTGTGTGTTGCAACGATGAGTCAGCATAAAGAACTTATGAAAAAAATATGTGATCCTACAAAAAAAACAACTGATACTGTGATGCAGCAAATATTACAACAAAAAGAAGATACATCTTTACACCATTTAGAAAAAGTAGTATTTAATATACGAAATAATATAGAAGATAGTGGCACAGTTGCGGTAGAAAAACTTGTTAATGGTGATTTAGATAAAGAGATGAATACTTTTATTCAAAGATATACGCAAAAACTAAAAAATTATAGTGAGGGAATGGATAAAAAAGAGTACATACGCTATTATGCAGATATATCAAAAATCTCTTATGAAACAGAGTCTGAAAAAGCACTTGTATCGTATTATCTTTCATTAAAAAAAGCTATCCCTGCATCTAATCTTATCTATTGGGATAAAACCGTTTCAAATTCTCAAATTCCTGAGTCTACAGGTGATAATTTATCAATTTTACATGAAGATATTGAAAGCTTTTTTAAACAAGATAATTTTCAAGCGACATTAAGAGGTATTGAAGATATACGTCTTGATATTATGTCTCACAGTACTCTTGGAAATTATAAATCAAATGTTGCATCATGGGTAAGTTTGGTTAATCAAAAACAAAAAGTACTCCATACAGTTGAAAATATGTTATTAGGACATATATTTAATGATACAACTAAAGAGTTGACAAAAATCACATCTACATTATTCTTAGCATTAGCGGCACTTGTATTAAGTGTATTAGGTTTATTATTATTTATTAACTTATGGCGTAAAAAATCTTCTAAAAAGAAATTATTGGCTGATTTACTTACTAAAGTATCTCAAGTATCATCTGAAAATAAGAAGTTAGAAGTAGGGGATGATGTTTCTAGTTATAAAATAGCCTATGATTATATTGCCTCAAATTATGAATCTGTACATGATAAGGTAAGTAGTAGTGATATAGAAAATAAAGTAAACTCTGCTTTTCTTAATAATCTTGCATATGAAGTACGTACCCCTCTCAACGGTATATCTGGATATACAAAATTACTTAAAGAGACGTCTTTGAATGTTGAACAAAGTGATTTTGTTTCTATTATTGAAGATAGTTTTGAAAATCTTGATACTATTTTGAATAAATTATCAACAGATACAACGCTAGCTAGTCAAAAATTAGAAGTTGAAAATTTTTCATTTAATCTTGTTAAAAAAATAGAATCAGCAGTTGAAACTTTTTCAATTAAGACAGATCAAAAAGATATAGTGTTGGGTTTATTTATTGAGCCTACATTGTCACATAAAGTGAAGGGTGATGCTACAAAGTTATCACAAATTATTACAAACTTAATAGATAATGCACTGGAGTCTAGTAATGCCTATGATACGATAGATGTTAGTTTGGAAAAAATACATTCTGACAGTGAACAAGTGAGTATAAAGTTTTCTATTAAAGATCAAGGAATTGGGTACAATGAAGATGAACTTCTACGCATTTCTGATGCTTTTGATAAGATGGAAACGGTAGAAAATATAGCAAGTATTGATATGAAAAACTTAAGTATCTCAAATAAAATTATTAAACGTATGGGTGGAAAACTAGAGGTCATGAGTAAAAAAGGAGAAGGGACAACCTTTTTCTTTACACTCTCTTTTGAAAAGGATAATAAACAACTAGATACTGCCGTTTATCCTACATTTGAAGGTATGCGCGTTGGTTTGGCACTTCCAAGTAAAGATATTAGCCGTGAAATAGATAAAACATTAGAAGTATATGTCAAACATCTTGGCGTTAACCTAACTATTTATGATTATGAAACATTATTTGAGAGTGAGGAAAAAGTTACACTTCCAGACCTTATGTTTGTTTATCATAATTATGCACGACTAGAGGGTGAATTAGAGTCATTTTCGAAACTCTCTTGTAAAGTTGCATTGATTACATCTGGGACACTTCGTTCTCGTATTAATACAGATAAATATACATTCTCAAGTATTGTATATGCACCTATTACCATGAGTAAGATAATTAAAATATTTGCTGAAAGTAAATTAGAAAATAATATCTTAATAGAAGAAGTGACAGAAGCTCAGGTAGAAGAAGTAAAGAAATTTGAAAATATTAATGCTTTAGTCGCAGAGGATAATGAAATTTCACAAAAAATTATTGCGAATATACTTAAAAAGTTTGGTGTAGATGTTACGCTAGCAGAAGATGGTAAAAAGGCTTTTGAGTTACGTAGAGAAAGTGATTTTGATATTGTTTTTATGGATATGGAAATGCCAGTAATGGATGGACTAGAGGCAACATCAAAGATTTTATACTATGAAGGTGTAAATCAATTTAACCATGTTCCTATTATAGCATTGACCGCAGATGCAAATAGTGTAGATACGGAGAACTATCAAAAAGCAGGTATAGATGATTATTTAACCAAACCAATTGATGCAAATGCTATATATACATTGGTACAAAAATATTGTATTGACATTCCAAAAGAAATGGCGCAAACTGAGGAAGATGCACTCATTGCTAAAGTTTTGTCTGGTGACTTTCTTAAAGAGTAGTACAGCTTGAAAGCAGAGATAAAGAGAAATAAAGAGATAATATTAGCTTATTATCTAATGATAGAGGTTTCATGAAAAAACTTTCAATACTCTTACTCTTCACATTGACTTTGTCCATGATGACTACAGGATGTTCACAAAAAGCAAAGGTTATAAAAAAACCAAGTGCAACGAAGTATACCAGTGCTGCAAGGCATAGAGCAACTATGCGTTCTTACAAAGTACTAGGGAAACGCTATAATCCTACTTATGTTGAAGTAGGTCAAGTCATGCATGGTATTTCTTCTTGGTATGGCCCCAATTTCCATGGAAAATACACAAGCAATGGAGAAGTTTATGACATGCATGCACGTACAGCTGCTCACAAAACATGGCCAATGGATACAATGGTAAGAGTTAAAAATCTACAAAATGGGAAAAGTACCATTGTTCGCATCAATGACAGAGGACCTTTTGTAAGAGGGCGCATTATTGACTGTTCTTATACTGCAGGAAAAGAGATAGGACTTGATAGGTTAGGTATTGCTAAAGTAGATATAAAGGTACTCGGTTTCACAGGTAAGGTACAGTCAGCTGCAATAATAGCGAAACATAAAAGAGAACATACGCAAACACGCGTAGCACTCTCTAACTTTGGCGTGCAAGTGGGTGCCTTTAAGCGCTATGAAGGTGCACAAGCAACTAAGCGTAAGTATGCAGGTATGTATACACATTATAGACCTATGGTTAAACGATTTACAGATGTTGATGGTGAGGCACTCTATAGAGTATGGTTGATGGGCTTTGGCTCAGAACAAGAAGCAAGAGACTTTAAAGACAATAACGACCTTTTAGGCGCATTTATAGTAAGAAATTAGGATAATAGATGATAGAAGTAACAAGAGAAACTAAAGAGACACAAATTTCAGTAAAACTCAATCTTTATGGCACAGGGAAAGCTAGTATTAATACGGGTGTAGGATTTTATGACCATATGTTAGAGGCATTTACTAAGCATGCACATATTGATATGGAAGTCACTTGTACAGGAGATACACATATAGATGACCATCACACAGTTGAAGATGTGGGAATAGTTATAGGTCAAGCCCTTAAAAAAGCGATTTATCCAGTACAAAGCATTGAGCGTTTTGGTAATGCCACAGTGGTGATGGATGAAGCTTCTGTTACTTGCGATATTGATCTTTCTAATCGTGGGTATTTAGTCTTTGAACTTCCTATAGGAGGGAAGGTAGGAGATTTTGATGTAGAGCTTGTAGAAGAGTTCTTTAAAGCTTTTGCCTTCAATTTACCATTGACATTACACCTTATTTATAATCGTGGTAAAAATAAACATCATATCATAGAGGGTGCATTTAAAGCTTTAGCTGTGGCGCTACGTCGTGCTGTTACGGTCAATGAAAATGCTGGAATACCTAGTACAAAGGGAGTACTATGAGCATTGAACTCATAGTACTTGATGTTGATGGTACGATGACAGATAGTCGTATTACCTACAGTGAAAATGGTGATGAAATCAAATCTTTTAATGTTAAAGATGGATTGGCCATTGCAAGTTGGAGAAAGCTTGGTAAACAAGTAGCTATTATTACAGGAAGATCATCAAATATTGTGGCACGTCGTGCAAAAGAATTACGTATAGAACACTTTTATCAAGGTATACACAATAAAAAAGAGGTCTTAGAAGAGTTATTGGAAAAGTTAAATCTTAACATGGATAATGTTGCTGCGATTGGTGATGATTTAAATGATTTGCAGATGTTAAAAGCAGCCAAAGTCTCTTTTGTCCCTAGGGATGCCAGTGCTTATGTTGATAAGATTGCAAATGTAATTTTGACAAAAAGAGGTGGAGATGGTGCGGTGAGAGAGATGATTGAATATCTTATCATTAAAGAAGGACTAGAAGAGAAGTATTTGGAGCTATGGGTATAAGATTAGAACTTGTACTCATATTAGTGCTTATGGTGACCGTTGGGGTAACAACAATGGTTAAATTGACAAATACATCATACAAGAACCTTGCATCGACTAAAGAATTAGAGTTTTCAGATACAACATTTATAGAGGTTGATAGAGAAAAAATGCAAGCACGCTCTTTCAGCACCTATGGTGTGAGGAATGCTGGTATATTACGCTTAGAAAATTTGACATATCATACCAATAATATTGAATTATTACTCGCAAATAAAGGTACATATAAAGCAGATATTTTATATCTTGATGGCAATGTAAGTTTACAAGAAAAAGAGGGCTTTTTCTATACAACAGAACATGCAAAATATAATCAGAAAACAGAAATATTAAATATTACATCAGCTTTCACTGCAAAGATGAATGAAAATATTATCAAGGGTAAGACTCTACACTACAATGCAGTTAAAAAAGAAGTCAATGCTACAAGGGTTGATGCCACTATTTATACAACTGAAAAGTAATATAATGCTATAATTATAGCTATAAACAATGAAAGGTTTTTTAGTGAATATATTGAAAATTAACATTTTTTTATTTTTAATGATATCCTTTTTTTCATCCTTTCTTTTTGCAGAAAAGGTAGAAATTACTTCTGATTCTATGAATGCAGAAAATATGAAGAAAGAAGTACACTTTATTGGGAATGTATTGATTAAACAGACTAAAAATTGGTTACATGGTGATACAGTTATAGTCTATTTTGATGAAAATAATGAAACCAATAAATATGAAGCCCTTGGATCAGTGACTTTTGAATTTAAAAAAGAAAATAGTTTTTATAAAGGCTCAGCAAATAAAGTGACCTATTTCCCTGCTAAGTCACAGTATATCTTGCTTGGACACGCGATTATCGATGATCAGATTAATAAACGTCATGTTAATGGTGATGAAATTGTATTTGATATGCTTACGGGAAACGCAAATGTAAAAGGTAGCCGTAAAAAACCAGTGAAATTTATTTTTGATATGGAGAAATCTAAATGAGTACACCTCGTGTAGTAGAAGCTAACTTTATTAAATCAGCACAAAGTATTGCAGATTCTTTACCTGAAGATATGAGTGAAGTAGTATTTCTTGGGCGTTCCAATGTAGGAAAAAGTTCTACACTGAACTCTTTAACCCAGCGTAAAAATCTAGCAAAATCTTCAGCCACTCCAGGTAAAACACAGCTAATTAACTTTTTTGAGACACGTTATTTGTACAATGAACAGAGTTACCCTGTACGTTTTGTGGATTTGCCAGGATTTGGTTATGCGAAAGTATCTAAAACACTTAAAGAAGTATGGCAAAAAAACTTAGTAGAGTTTATACAACATCGTGTTTCTATACGTTTGTTTATACATCTACGTGATGCACGACACCCACATGCAAAAATAGATGATGATGTGGAAAACTATATTGCTGAGTTTATACGACCTGATCAGAGATATTTGACAGTATTTACAAAAATAGATAAACTCAATCAAAAAGAACGTAATAAACTCAAACGTGAGTTTCCAGGTTCAATTACAGTATCTAACCTAAAGAAAAATGGTCATGATAGAGTGCATTATGAAATACTTGATACTATTTTTGCAGTAAGTAAAGAAACTGAAAATATGACAGAGGATACTAAGTGATAGAACTTGTCAAAGCAAAACTATCTGATATCCCAGATATGCAGGCATTGGTCGTTGGTGAAGTGAAAGACGGAGTCATTCTAAACCGTACAGAAGATGAAGTGGCAACCAATATACGCTCTTATGTTTTAGCTAAAGATGAGGAAAAAATAGTAGGCTATACAGCACTTCATGTACATTCTAAAAGATTGGCTGAAATAAGAAGTCTCATTGTTGATGAAAAATATCGTGGTCAAAAAGTAGGGCAACGCATGGTTGAGTTTACACTAAAAGAAGCAAAAGACTTAGGGGTAGAAGAAGATGTACTTGTCCTTACCTACTTACCACTATTTTTTGAAAAACTTGGCTTTAAAGAGATAAATAAAGAACTTATCCCTGAACATAAAATTTGGGCTGATTGTATTAAGTGTATTCATTTTCCTGTGTGTAATGAAGTCGCTTTAGTTTATAAAGTAGCCTAAGGTTATTGTTTTAGTTATGGATAAATTTTACCAGTCACTACAGCGTCCACTTATTTGGATTATAGTCATGTTATTTATATCTTTCTATCCTATGCTCATTTCTATTTATGTATTCTTACCATTGCTTATTGGTATTATGGGTTATCTACTTATTCTTGGCATAGAAAAGGGAAAACTTCATTATGTATTTATGTCACTTATCTATTTTGTAAACTTGGAAGTTAATCTTTCTTTGCCTTTTTTCTTAACTATCATTACTTCATTACTTATATATGTGATGTTTTACCACAATTTAACACATTTTAGACGCTGTCAAATCTGTAAGCCTATTTTGAGTGTTTTGGCTATAGATGCCCTATACTTAGGATTATTGCTTTCTTATGACTTTATTTTTCAAAGCGCTTCAGTAGTTTTAGATAATATTTTACTCTACTCATTGATTGTAGATATTTTAGTGGTGGTGATACTATGAGATATAAATTTGTCATACTTGTTTTTCTTCTTTTCTGGGTTGGGATGGTTGCTCGACTCTATCATGTAAGTATTAAGTCAAACTTTTATTATGAAGGTTTGGCTAAAGATAATATAGAAAGAAAACGTTTTATTAAGCCTGTAAGAGGGGAAATATCTGATATCAATGGTAATTTACTAGCTATGAATCAAATAGGTTTTTCTATCTCTATCAAGCCACATTTAAAACAAACAAATAAAAAGCTTTTAGATGTTGTGGATAGGCTTGTAAATACCTTTCCTGATTTAAATAAAACGATTATGCTAAAAGTATATAAAAAGCATAATTCACCATATAATCATAAATTTATTAAAGTGGTAGATTTTATTCATTACCCAAATATGATGGGAGCTTATCCCAAACTGAGTTTACTCTCTGAGATTAAAATTGAAGCAGAAACAAAACGTTATTATCCTTATGGAAAATATGCGGCACATATTGTAGGGTATACAGGACGTTCAAATAAAAAAGAAAATGACAAAGATGACGTGGTTAATGAGGTAGGTAAAGTAGGTAAAACAGGTCTAGAACGCTATTACAATAAAGTCTTAGAAGGTGAGTTAGGTTACATTGTTTCAAAAGTAACTGCAACCAATAAAGCTATAGAAGTACTAGAGAAAGTACAACCCAGAGACAATAAAAATATACAACTTAATATTGATATAAATTTACAACAAATGGTATATGAACGTTTTAGAGAATCTAAAGAAGTAGGTGTAGCACTTGTTATGCGAACCAATGGAGAATTACTCTCTGCAGTATCTTATCCTTCTTATGATCCAAATTTATTTGTTGGGGGCATTAGTACTAAAGAGTGGAAAGCACTACAAGATGACTTAGCACATCCCTTTACCAACAAGTTTATACATGGAACGTATCCGCCAGGATCAACGATTAAAATGGGTATGGCATTGGCATTTTCTAAATCTTTAGAAGGTGTTTTAGATTCCGCAGA
>Ga0256844_10000909_pt1 | contig 11179 bp, 17 predicted proteins | sample MusselsmetaG_FD_189100 | JGI IMG/M metagenome (GOLD analysis project Ga0256844, IMG submission 189100) | Mussel associated microbial communities from hydrothermal vent at the East Pacific Rise, Pacific Ocean - Mussels | ecosystem: Host-associated > Mollusca > Shell > Unclassified ... | reverse complement strand
CCTCTTGGCGGTAAGTCGATTAATGGATCAAATCAGATGGCAAGATTACAAACGTACTATCGTGAGACGATAGTACCACAATTAATGAAAGAATTTGGTTACCAAAGCGTTATGCAGGTACCAAAAATTAAGCAAATCACTTTAAATATGGGCCTAGGCGAGGCAGTAGCAGACAAGAAGGTAGTAGAAAAGGCTGTAGCAGATATGACTGCTATTGCCGCTCAAAAGCCTGTTGTCACTAAAGCTCGCTTGTCCATATCTAATTTTAAAATTCGTCAAGATTGGCCGATTGGTTGTAAGGTTAATTTACGTCGAGAACGTATGTATGATTTTTTTGACAGATTGATTAATATTGCTATTCCGCGTATTCGAGATTTTCGTGGTTTCAGTGGCAAAGCGTTTGATAGTCGCGGAAATTATAGCTTGGGTATAAAGGAGCAAATTATTTTTCCTGAGATTGATTATGACAAAATTGATGCTATTCGAGGTATGGATATTAGTATCACGACAACAGCACGAACAGATAAAGAAGCTCGTGCATTGTTAAAAGCATTTAATTTTCCATTAAAAAACTGAGGTAAAAAATAATGGCAAAAGTTTGTATGATCAATAGAGAAATTAAACGCATACGGACAGTCAAAAAATATGCGACTAAGCGAGCTGAATTAAAGAAAATATTATCTGATGTCAATGTATCCGAAGAAGAACAGGAATCAGCCAGATATCAGTTACAATCTTTACCTCGTAATGCTAGTCCTAGTCGCATACGCAATCGCTGTAGAATTACTGGCAGGCCGCGTGGTTTTTATAGAAAATTTGGTTTATCTAGAAATAAATTACGAGAAGCGGCTATGTCTGGTTTTGTACCAGGATTGGTGAAATCAAGTTGGTGAGTGAGGGTTAAATTATGAGTATGTCAGATCCCATTGCTGATCAGTTGACTCGGATTCGCAATGCTGCTGCTGTTAGAAAAAAACAGGTGGAAATGCCTAATTCTAAGAAAAAAGTGGCTTTAGCAAAAATCTTAATGGATGAGGGCTATATTAATAATTATAGTGTTTCTTCTGATACCAAGCCAGTGTTGACGATAGACTTAAAATATTATGAAGGTAAGTCCGTTATTGATGCAATCAAGCGGGTGAGTCGGCCTGGTTTGCGTGTTTATAAGGCGAAGAATGATCTTCCTAAGGTTTTGGATGGTTTAGGTGTTGCGATTATTTCGACAAGTAAAGGATTGATGACAGATCGTCAAGCACGAACTGAAGGTCATGGGGGAGAAATTTTGTGTTTGGTTTCTTAATTCCTCATTCCGAAGATCGTCAATTATGTGAACTATCAAACCTTCTAGCTTTTAATTAGGCTAGGAGGTTTTTATTCTGTCAGGCAAGGTTATTTAAGATGTCAAGAATTGCTAAAAGTCCTATACCTATTCCCCAAGGGGTTAAAGTTAGTTTGGATGGGCAAAATATTGCTGTGGAAGGCCCTAAAGGCCGTTTAGAAAGGGATGTTCATCAAGAAGTTGAGCTAAGTTTTAATGAAAATGTTTTGACATTTGCTGCTCGCTCTCAGGCAAAAAAATCGTCTGCCTTAGCTGGGACAACACGCGCCTTAGTTAATAATATGGTGCTAGGTGTCACTAACGGTTTTGAAAAAAAATTGAAGTTGGTTGGTGTTGGATATCGTGCGGAACTAAAAGAAAAAACCTTAAATTTGACTTTGGGTTTTTCCCATCCGGTGAGTTTTGCAGTTCCTGATGCGATTAGCATTGAAACGCCCAGTCAAACTGAAATTATTGTCAAAGGTATAGATAAACAAATCGTTGGGCAAATAGCTGCTAAGATCCGCGCTTATCGTCCGCCAGAACCTTATAAGGGCAAAGGTGTAAGATATGCTGATGAAGTGATTATGATGAAAGAAGTCAAGAAGAAAAAATAAAGGAAAAACATCATGAATAAAAAATCAGCTCGTTTGCGTCGAGGTCGTCATACTCGCGCAAAAATAAAAGAACTGGGTGTAATTAGATTGTGTGTACATAAAACATCTCAGCATATTTATGCCCAAATAATTGATCCTAGCGGTTCTAAAGTCCTTGCAAGTGCTTCCAGTTTGGATAAGTCATTCAAGCAATTGGATGAGAATAATGGTGGTAATGTGAAGGCCGCAATAACAATAGGTAAAGTTATTGGGGAGCGTGCCAAATCGGCAGGTATTACTAAAGTTGCTTTTGATCGCTCTGGATTTAAATATCATGGTCGGATCAAAGCATTAGCTGATGCCGCGCGTGAAGAAGGTCTTATTTTTTAGACAGAACGGAAAAATAGAATCATGGCAGTTGATACGCAACGCGCGAAAAATGATGATATGTTGGAAAAACTAATTACCGTTAACCGAGTGGCTAAAGTAGTCAAAGGTGGACGGATTTTTAGTTTTACTGCATTGACAGTTGTTGGAGATGGAAAAGGTCAAGCAGGTTTTGGTTATGGAAAAGCCCGTGAAGTTCCAACCGCTATTCAAAAAGCGATGGAAAATGCGCGTAAGAATATGCACAAAATTTCCCTAAAAGGAAACACTTTACAGCATCCGATTACTGCTAAGCATGGGGCAGCTCAAGTTTATATGCAGCCTGCTTCTGAAGGAACTGGCATTATTGCTGGTGGAGCCATGCGAGCAGTTTTTGAAGTATTAGGTGTGCGTGATGTTTTATCAAAAACAGTAGGTAGCACTAATCACAAAAACGTTGTGCATGCCATGTTTAATGGTTTAACGCAGATGATGACTCCAGAATCTACAGCTGCTAAACGGGGCAAAAGTGTTGAAGACATTTTAGGTGTAACACTTAAAAAACCTGCATAATTAAAGACCTAAGAATTTTAAAGTTATAAAATATAAAGAAAGAAAGATAATGAAAGAAAAACTAAGAGTCACACAAATAGCTAGTGTCTACGGACGCAAGCCTGGGCATAAAGCCTGTGTGACGGGACTGGGCTTACGGCGGATGCATCATTCTGTCGAAGTCGAAGATACGCCAGAGATACGTGGAATGATTAATAAAGTTTCCTATCTTTTGCAAGTTGAAAAGGTTTAGAATCATGTATTTGAATACCTTAAAACCTGCCGCTGGTTCAAAAAAAACGGCCAAACGAGTAGGACGTGGTATCGGTTCAGGCTTCGGTAAAACCTGTGGACGAGGGCATAAAGGTCAAAGCTCTCGTTCAGGCGGTTTTCACAAAGTCGGATTTGAAGGCGGACAAATGCCTTTGCAAAGGCGATTACCTAAAGTAGGTTTTGTTTCTCCTAAAGCTAAAAGCTCAGCACAAATTTGTTTGCATGAGCTGGAAGGTGTTGGTGATGAAACCGTAGATTTATTACGCTTGAAAGCTGCGAATATTATTCCGCAACAAACTAAACGTGCTAAAGTCATTGCCTCTGGTAAAATCACAAAAGCTGTGACACTTAAAGGCATTTCTGTGACTAAGGGCGCACGTTTGGCGATAGAAGCTGCTGGTGGTAGTGTTGAAGATTAAGAGGAATTAAGTGGCTATAAATAAAGGGGATAAAGGTGGTAAGTTGGGTCGCCTGACCGAGCTGAAGCAAAGATTGTTATTTGTGTTGGGAGCGATTATTGTTTTTCGCATTGGGACATTTATTCCCGTCCCAGGCATTGACCCAGTTGCGCTGGCGACTATGTTTGAAGAGCAAAAAGGCACTATCTTGGACATGTTTAATATGTTCTCAGGTGGTGCATTGGAACGCTTTTCTGTGTTTGCCATTGGGATTATGCCATACATTTCGGCTTCCATTATTATGCAACTCCTAACAGCTGTTTCTCCTAAACTTGAACAGTTGAAAAAGGAAGGAGAATCTGGGCGGCGCAAGATTACTCAATATACTCGTTATGGAACTTTGCTTTTGGCAGCTTTTCAAGCGACAGGTGTAGCTATCGCCTTAGAAAGTCAAAGTGTTGTTATTGATCCTGGAATGGCATTTAAAATCACAGCTATAATGACATTAGTCACAGGTGCTATGTTTCTCATGTGGTTAGGTGAACAAGTCACTGAGCGAGGCATTGGAAATGGTATTTCATTAATCATTTATGCTGGTATTGTCGCAGGCTTACCTTCGGCACTTGGTGGTACGTTGGAACTGGCTAGAACTGGTCAATTACATGTTTTAACTTTGCTATTATTGTTTAGCATAGTATTAATGGTGACAGCTTTTGTCGTATTTGTTGAACGTGGGCAACGACGTATTACGGTTAATTACGCGAAACGACAGATTGGAAATAAGATGTATGCGGGGCAAAGCAGTCATTTGCCTTTGAAGATGAATATGGCTGGTGTTATTCCTCCTATTTTTGCGTCCAGTATTATTTTGTTTCCTGCTACTTTAGGTGGATGGTTTGGTAGTGCAGAAGGCATGACTTGGTTGAAGGATTTATCCCAAACTTTATCACCAGGGCAGCCTTTATATGTCATGTTTTACGCTATCGCTATTATTTTCTTCTGTTTCTTCTACACTGCATTAGTATTTAATGCCAGAGAAATTGCGGACAATTTGAAGAAATCAGGTGCATTTGTGCCAGGTGTACGGCCAGGTAGACAGACAGGAGAATACTTAGATAAGGTCATGTCGCGTTTAACTTTGGCTGCTGCGATATATATGACTGCTGTTTGTTTACTACCAGAATTTTTAACTCTCAAGTGGAGTGTTCCTTTTTACTTTGGCGGTACTTCGTTGTTAATTATCGTTGTTGTGACTATGGACTTTATGGCTCAGGTACAAACACATTTGATGTCGCATCAATATGATGGGTTAATGAAAAAAGCCAATTTGAGAGGACAAGGTGGAAATCCTCTAATGTAGGGTAAACAAATATGAAAGTAAGAGCTTCAGTTAAGAAGATTTGTAGAAATTGTAAAATTATTCGTCGTAATGGCTCAGTTCGGGTTATTTGCTCTTCCGATAAACGCCATAAGCAACGGCAAGGCTGATTTAGTAGCCCCTCTCCCCCTCTCTCCCCCCCCTCCCTCTCCAAGTGGGAAGGGGATTAGGGGGAGGGGAGGGGAGATGGAGCTTAACATTTAAAGGAAAAGTTATTTATGGCTCGTATTGCTGGCATAAATATTCCAGTGTATAAACATACTGTCATTGCACTGAGAGCAATTTATGGGATTGGGCCTACGCGAGCTTTGCGTATTTGTGAAGCAACAGGCATTATTCCAAGTACTAAGATTCAAGATTTAAAAGAAGAAGAATTAGAGAAATTACGTACAGAAATTGCTAAGTATAATGTGGAAGGTGATTTGCGTCGAGAGACTGCAATGAATATTAAACGATTGATGGATTTAGGATGTTATCGTGGAATCAGGCATCGGCGTGGCTTACCTGTACGTGGGCAACGCACTCAAACTAATGCCCGTACTCGTAAAGGTCCACGGAAAGCTATCAGGAAGTAATTTTATTTAATTACCCTTTCCAGTTATGAACACTCCATTTAATTGAAATAAACTATGGCAAAAACAGCATCACGCTCAAAAAAGAAAGTCAAAAAGCATGTGACTGATGGCATTGCCCATGTACATGCTTCTTTCAATAATACCATTATTACGATTACTGACCGTCAAGGTAATACTTTGGGATGGGCAACGTCGGGAGGAAGTGGGTTTCGTGGCTCACGTAAAAGTACTCCATTTGCAGCTCAAATTGCTGCGGAAAAAGTAGGAAACATTGTTAAGGAATTTGGTGTTAAAAACTTAGAAGTACAGATAAAAGGGCCAGGTCCAGGACGGGAATCTGCGGTGCGCTCTCTCAATGCTAATGGTTTTAAAATTACCAGCATCACGGATGTGACTCCTATTCCACATAATGGTTGTCGTCCACCGAAAAGGCGTAGAGTTTAAAGGAAGTTATTATGGCAAGATACCTTGGACCAAAATGTAAATTAAGCCGTCGTGAAGGAGGCGTAGATCTTTTTTTAAAGTCTCGCACACGAGGGTTAGAATCAAAATGTAAATTAGATAAAATACCTGGACAGCATGGTGATAGACGTTCGCGTTTGTCCGATTATGCTACGCAGTTGCGTGAAAAGCAAAAATTACGCAGATTGTACGGTATTTTGGAAAAGCAATTTCATAATTATTATGTTAAAGCTAGTCGATTAAAAGGTTCGACTGGTGAGAATTTGTTGAAATTATTGGAATGCCGTTTAGATAATGTTGTGTATCGCATGGGATTTGCGGTAACGCGGGCAGAGGCTCGACAGTTGGTTAGTCATAAGGCTATTTTGGTTAATGATAAATCTGTGAATATAGCTTCTTTTCAAGTAAGTGCTAAGGATGTTATTAGCATTCGTGAAAGAAGTAAAAAGCAGTTGCGTATTCAAGCAGCTTTAAAAAGTGCAGAAGAATATGGCATACCAGAATGGGTTGATGTTGATATTAAAGAAATGCAGGGTTCGTTTAAAGCCGCACCTGAACGCATGGAATTGCCTAAAGATATTAATGAACAACTTGTTGTTGAATTATATTCCAAGTAATTGTTATTTACCCAATTATCATCAGACCTGACAGGTTTTGAAAACCTGTCAGGTCAAAAAACTGAATAACTGAAATATGGAATTTTTGAAGCCGCGCATAGTTGACGTAAAACACATCAATGAGACAACTGCATCAATCACTTTAGAGCCATTGGATCGTGGCTTCGGACATACTTTGGGTAATGCTCTGAGACGAGTTTTGTTGTCTTCTTTGTCAGGTGCTGCTGTAGTTGAAGCGACAGTTGATGGCGTGTTACATGAGTATTCTAATATTGATGGAGTGCTGGAAGATGTAACTGATATATTACTGAATATAAAAGGCTTAGCTATAAAATTAGCCCCTGGGCATACGGAATCAGTATTGGAACTGGCTAAAATTGGTCCTGGTCCTGCTTATGCTAAAGATCTGATCGTCGATCAGAATGTTGAAATTTGTAATCCTGATCATGTTATTGCTAATTTGACTAAAGCTATTGAATTTAAAATGAGCTTAAAAGTCATGCAGGGGATTGGCTATCAACCTGCTAGTCAACGTCAGGATGATGGTGAGGCTGCTTTTGGAACTCTAAAGTTAGATGCTTCCTTTAGTCCCATTGCACGTGTAGCTTTTAAGGTTGAAAATGCGCGTGTGGAACAGCGTACCAATTTAGATAAACTTATTATTGAGTTGGAAACTAATGGTACTGTTGATCCTGAGAAGGCGATTAGAACTGCTGCTACAATTTTGCGTGAACAGCTTTCTGTTATTGTTGATTTAGAAGGAACTATTAGCATTGAAAAGAAAGCAGTCAAAAATGAAATTGATCCAATTTTATTACGCCCAGTGGATGAGCTAGAACTAACAGTTCGCTCTGCTAATTGTTTGAAAGCCGAAAATATTCTTTATATTGGTGATTTGATTCAAAAGAATGAACCCGAATTATTAAAAACTCCTAATCTCGGCAAAAAATCTTTGTCTGAAATAAAGGAAGTATTGGCCACTAGGGGACTTTCTCTCGGTGTGCGTTTAGACAGTTGGCCTCCACCTAATCTACACAAAGAAAAGTAATAAAATGATTCCTAAATGGTTGAAGCTAAATATTAGAATAGAATCATAAATTCAATCATTTGGGGTGATTATTATTTCCCCGTTTAAAATCCTCAAATTAAATTCATACCAACCTAACAATCTAAAGGAATTCTATGCGTCACCGTCATGCTGGTAGGCAATTAAATCGTAATAGTAGTCACAGAAAGGCTATGTTTAAAAATATGGCTGTTTCTATGATGCGCCATGAAATTATTAAAACTACTCTTCCAAAAGCTAAGGAGTTACGCGGTGTTGTTGAGCCTTTGATTACTAAGGCTAAAGTAGATAGTGTGGCTAATCGTCGCTTCGCTTTTGCTCGATTGCGTGATAGAGAAATCGTTACTAAGTTATTTAATGAATTAGGACCTCGTTATAAGGAACGTCCAGGTGGCTATTTACGGATTCTTAAATGCGGTTTTAGGAGCGGAGATAAAGCTCCTATGGCGATTGTAGAATTGGTCGATAGACCAGAAATAGAAGAAACGGCAGACGAATAGTCACTATTCTTTTTTTATGGAGTCCAAAGTTGTTGCTTTGAACTCCAGTTCAAATAAAATAAAATCATGTCAGAACATTCAAAAAAAAAACGAGTGCCGATGAAGGCATTTTTATCGGTTTTTTAGTCTTAATTTTTTGGTTACCTCTCCCATTAGGTAGTAATCATGCATGGGCATGGGCTATCATGGAAATATGGATATTTCTGTTATTTTTCTTATGGTTGTTGAAGTTCCAACTTGGTCAAGTCAAGCTCACACCTGTTTTTTATAAGTCGAAAGCTATAATTATCATTTTGATGTTATGGTTAGTATATATTGCCTTTCAGTGTATTCCTTTGCCTATTTCAGTGATTGAATTGCTTTCTCCAGAAGCAGCCCATTTACATAGCTTAGCCTCAATAGAAGTCACTACTGCTACTTTGTCTGTTGCCCCCCATCTTACTGTCATTTCTTTGCTTAAAAGCATTAGTTATTTTGTAATCTTTTTGTTGACTGTTTTGCTTGTTAGACGAGATAAACGTTTGCGTTGGTTAGCTTATACTATAGTTTTTAGTGGTCTTTTCCAAGCTTTTTATGGAAGTATTATGCTTTTATCGGGTGTGGATAGCCTAATTTTTGAAAAAAAATACTATATGGATGTTGCTACTGGTACTTTTGTTAATCGCAATCATTTAGCTGGTTATTTGGAAATGACTTTAGCTGTGGGTATTGGTTTGTTGATTTCTCAATTGAAGGATTCTACTGATGTGACTTGGAAGCAACGCTTGCGTAGTCTATTTAAGTGGCTTTTGAGTGGTAAGATGTTGTTGAGGTTGTTTCTTGTTATTATGGTTATTGCGTTAGTTTTGACTCATTCTCGTATGGGTAATACTGGTTTTTTTGCGAGTATGATGATAGCTGGGGTGATTGCTTTAATTTTCAAAAAACATGCTACCCGTTCTACTGTCATATTATTAGTAAGTTTACTTGTTATTGATATGTTTATTGTTGGAGCATGGTTTGGGATTGAAAAAGTCGCAGAGCGGATACAGGGTACTTCTATGGATACAATTACACGCGATGAGGTGAATGAATATACCTTGCATTATTGGGAAAATTATCTTTGGACTGGTTCAGGTTTAGGGACTTATTATCTGACTTTTCCAAAGTATAGAGAACATGATATTCGTGCTTTTTTTGATCATGCCCATAATGACTACTTTGAGTTCGGGGTAGAAACAGGAATTATTGGTTTATTATTAGTAGGTAGTTGTTTTCTCCTTTCTTTATGGGTTGCGCTCTTAGCGCAATATAAACGGCGCAACCCCTTAAATAGAGGTATTTCTTTTAGTGTAGTGATGGCTTTAATAGCTATATTAATTCATAGTACCGTGGATTTTAATCTACAAATTCCTGCAAATGCTGCAACTTTTATGGTTATTATGGCTATGGGTTGGATTGCTTATTATTTGCCACATCAAGAGAAACGAAAACGGCGGCGTACATAATGCATTAGGGGGCAATTGTGGTTCCCCTTTTAGAGCTTGGAGTGCAAGGTTACCTTGCACTTAAACAATTTACACAGGAACCTGAACTCTTATGAACTTAACAAATCAACAACGTCGCCAGCTTCGTAGCCTTGCTCATCATTTAAAACCAGTTGTTATGGTTGGAGATAAAGGCATTACTGAGAATCTATTAGCTGAATTAGATCGTGCTTTGGAATCTCATGAATTAATTAAAGTTACCATTGCTGGGGCAGATAAAAATGAAAGGCGCACGCTGTCTGAGGAACTTTGTCAAAACAGTTCCGCTGAATTAGTCCAAATGATTGGGCGTATCACTGTCTTGTATCGTGCCGCTCAAGAGCCTAAAATTGTGATTGCTTAATATAGCTAAGGTAATCACGCCGCTGACAATGCCAAACAAAAATGCTGCTGTCATAAAAAATGGTAATAAGTAAAATAAGCCTTTGTGTTGGATGAATAGCCAATAAGCAACCCAAAATTGTGCCATTGTATGTGTCATCGCAGCGGCAATACTATAACCTATCGCGCTACAACCTCGTCCTGGCAATTGGCTGAGTAAAATTAATACAATGCTACTTGCCAATGCTCCACTTAGGCTTAGCATAAATGTCGGCGATAAAAAAGTTCCCATTAATAAGCTGCCTGCTAAAACACGCAGTAAATTAACCCAAATCGCCATTCGCCAGCCAAATAATATTAGCGTTACAATTGTTATCACATTAGCTAAGCCAGGTTTTACACCTGGTAATGGGCTAGGTAGCGCACTTTCTGCAATATGAATCGTAATTGCTAAAGCAGCAAGCCAAGCAATACGGTGATCATTCCGTGTCGTTTCAATAAAATAGCTGTTTTTCAATTTAATCTCAAAAATTATGACTTATAGCGTAAAAGAAATTTTCTATAGTTTACAAGGTGAAGGTTACCATACAGGGCGACCCGCTGTCTTTTGTCGCTTTACTGGTTGCAATTTATGGTCTGGACGTGAAGAAGATCGTACTAAAGCTGTTTGTCAATTTTGCGATACTGATTTTGTCGGAGCTGATGCGGGTAAATTTGATTCGCCACAAGCCTTAGTTCAACAAATCGCCAAAAATTGGCCAACAACAGAACCACCTTTTGTAGTTTGTACTGGCGGAGAACCATTATTACAATTAGATACGCCATTAATCAAGGCATTTCATCAAGCTGGATTTGAAATTGCTATAGAAACTAATGGCACAATAGCCGCACCTCCAGATATAGACTGGATTTGTGTAAGCCCCAAAGCCGATGCTCCTTTAGTTTTAACCAGTGGTGACGAACTCAAATTAGTCTTCCCACAGCCAGATGCAAGACCTGACATGTTTGAACAGCTTGATTTTAAATACTTTTACTTACAAGCAATGGATAGTTTAAAACGTCAAGAAAATACTCAATTGGCAATAGGTTATTGTTTAGCGCATCCACAATGGCGATTGAGTGTGCAAATGCATAAGGGTTTGGGGATTTCATAAGGCTGGTGATAAAATCAACGGATAACTGAATATGCTAGATTCACTTTATATTAAAAATTTCCGTCTGTTCAAAGAAT
>Ga0256844_10000908_pt1 | contig 11180 bp, 10 predicted proteins | sample MusselsmetaG_FD_189100 | JGI IMG/M metagenome (GOLD analysis project Ga0256844, IMG submission 189100) | Mussel associated microbial communities from hydrothermal vent at the East Pacific Rise, Pacific Ocean - Mussels | ecosystem: Host-associated > Mollusca > Shell > Unclassified ... | reverse complement strand
CAGCTACTAATCCACTCATACATACTGCACACAACAATCCTATACTCATCATTCTCCTCATCATTTTCCTTTTATATTGTAAGATAAATAATTATAATATTTTCATGATTTATGCTGATTGAAATGGGTAAGGGTTATTAAAAATAGTATACTTTTGTTACACAGGGGGATAGAAAAAGAGCCCCTCTTCTTTAAAAAGGTAAAATATTACCATGACCTAACAGTCTGATGACAAGAAAGACATTTACTTAAAATTTGTAGGTAATTGTTTGCAGCATTGTATCTATCTCCATCTTCAAAAGTAGTCGTAATCCTATCTGCAAGTTCAGCAATATCCTTAGCTTGTTTTTGTGCATAAGCCAAAGTATTAAACCCTTCTTTAGTTACACCTTTTTTGATGAATGACTCTGTATGTTTAGCTGTCTTTTTTAAATCTTTTACCCCATTTTTTACTACGTTAATATTGTTAAAGAGAAAACCTTTTTGTATAGTTGAAAGGGCTGTTTCCATCTCTTGCATATTTTTCATTCTTTCTGGGTTTAGCACCTCTTGTGCATTTATAACTCCAACTAACAATACTACTGCCACTAAAATATTTTTCATCATATATTCCTTTTAAATTTGATTATAGAAATAGTATAACTATATATAAGTTATCTAGTATTGATATATATCAAAAAAAATAGAAATTTTATAATATAAAATTGAAGAAGTGATATGAAAAACTTATATCACTATTATAGTAAATAAAAGAAAGCTACTAAATACTAACTTTTGCATACATACCTGGGAAAATATTTTTATCACCCCTATCAAAACGTATACGCATTTTAATTTTATGGGTCATAGGATTGGCATCTGGAACAATAGCATGAATAATACCCTTTGTTTTGTACCCTATAGAAGGAATAGAAACATCCACTTTTTGTCCTATACGTACTCTAGAGATAATGCTCTCAGAGAGTGAAACATCTATCTCTAAACTTTCCATATCTACAAGCATAATTGTTAGCATACCTGGCATAACCATATCACCTACTCTTATGTTACGTCTTACAACTACACCATCAGAAGGTGCCTTCATCTTAATGTAGTTGTAGGTACTAGCCATCTGTTTTGCCTTTATATTGGCTTCTTTTACCATAATTTGCATAGAGTTTAACATCGTTTCTACATTTGCAGCTTCCGCATCTAAATCAGCCATATCCATCAAGTTTATTTTGTTATTCTTTCTATCATGCTCTCTTAGTCTTTCTTTTTTAGTATTCACACGCTTAAGTTTATCTCTCCAAAATGAAACCATTGTTTTAGACTGTTCAAGCATAAGATCAGCCTGCATTTTCATCATGTCAAACTCAGCTGATTCTATCTCATAAAGGTCATCTTCTCTTTTAACCGTATCACCGATTTTAACAAATACCTTTTTAACATATCCCATAAACCTAGATCCAATCATCTGTTGTCCATCAGAGACAACTGTACCTGTTAAGTTTATCGTATCAATATATTTGTTATTTGTACTCAGGTTAATCTCACTTGCCTGTAAAAATATAGATAAAAATAACCCAACGAGTAACTTTTTTTTCATCTTTACTCCCCTACCATTTTCTCAAACTTGTATGACATTTCATGCACTCTGCAGATACCCTATTGTAAATATTTAATGCAAACTTTGCATCTCCATTTTGGAAGTGTTCAATAATTTCATCTGTATACTTCTCTATTCTTTTCTGCGTTCTATTTGTCATTTTTGAAGAATTAAGCATCCATTTTTCATATATATCAGTTGTATTCATTTCTGATGATGTTGGTCTTATTTTGACAATCGTAGATTTTAAGTCGCTCACCCCTGCTTTTACTATATCTATATTATTATAAAAAAACCCAGATTGTATATCCTGCATAGCCTGTGCCATTTTCTGCATATCTAAAACTCTATTAGCCTGAGTATATTCTTCTGCTAAACCAACTGTTACAAAAAGCATAGATGCAGTTAAAATTTTCTTTATCATATTTATTCTTTCCTCCAATTATATTTATTACTTTATTATCATATACTAAACAAATCATAAATAACAAAAAATAACAATTTCTTTTATTGATATCTATTGGATTGTATCAAAATAACGCTAAGTTTAAGCGTATAAAAGTAATCAATATATCAATTTATATTAAAAACTTATATATAATAATACAATTTAAGTTATAATTTAAAATAAGATAGTTAGAATTTCTTATAATAACTTATAAAAAGGAATAACAAATGAAAACAATTATTAAACTTTCTCTAGCTACGGCTACCATTTTCTCTTGCACACAAGCAGATTTTAGCTTTGGAGATATGTTCAAAGAGATGAAAGATGCTGCAATCAGCATGAGTAAAGATGCCAAAGATTCAGTAACATCAATGAAAGATGGTGTGGTTGAAGTTAGTAAAAGTGCTGAAAGAACCACAACCAATGTAAGTGCAAATGCAAAAGATTCCACTATAAAGGTATCTGATGATATGAAAACGATGGAAATAAATACTACATCTGATGCCAAGACAGTCGTGACCGATGTATCTTCTGATACAAGTGATGCAGTAAAGAGTACTACTACAGACCTAAAAGACTCTGCTAATATTGCTAGTACAGAGATGAAAGAATCTACAACCGTACTCTCTTCAGATGCTACAAGTACTGTAAAATCTGTCTCTACTGATGCTGCAACTTCTGTAAAAACTGTGACAGATAATGCCAATAATACTACATCAGCAGTATCGCATGATACTACTTCATCACTTAAGTCTGTCGCAGACAATGCCAGTGACTCTGTCAAAACTATTTCTATAGATAACTAGTCAAATACAAATTTATCAAAAGAATAAGTTTTATCTTATTCTTTTGGATTTTTTACTATCTATATTCAACCTAGCCTAATCATTATATATATGTGTGTATCATGTGAAGTGCATATACCGTGTTTTAAAAATAATATAAATTAATATTATTTACTTATAAGTTACGATTAAGCCAATAAGACTTATACTTAACCACAAACAAGTCTAATTTAAAAGGAAACTAAATGAAAAAAATTATTACAACTTCTGTAGCAGTAGCTGCATTAGCAACAAGCGTACAGGCTGAATTCAGCTTTGGAGATATGTTCAAAGATATGAAAGAAACTGCAATCAGCATGAGTAAAGATGCAAAAGACTCTGTAACATCTATGAAAGATGGTATGGTTGAAACTTCTAAGTCTGCAGAAAGAACTGCAACAACAGTTAGTAAAGATGCAAGAGACTCTACTGTTAAAGTGTCTGATGACCTTAAAACAGCTGAAGTATCTACTTCTAAAGACTCAAGAGACTCTGTTGTATCTGTATCAACAGATACTAAAGAGTCTATCACCAGCACAACGAAAGATTTAAAAGACTCTGCCACCATTGCTTCAAAAGATATGAAAGATTCTGCTATATCTGTTTCTAAAGATGCGACTGATGCTGCGAAGACTGTATCTAGCGATACTACGACTTCAGTAAAAACTTTATCTGACAATGCTAATACATCGGTATCAACTGTTTCAAATGATACTACATCGTCGGTAAAGACCGTTACTGATAATGCAAATGATTCAGTAAAGACAATCTCTGCTGATGATTATGCAGAATATATGAAACTCAAAGAGACTACAATTAAGTAGTCTAGCATTACCATTGGTAGCTTTTAGCTACCAACTCCAGAAATTCATCACTTCATTTTATTACATACTATCAATTTTGTGTTAGACTACTGATTACCTATATAAAAAGTATTAAAAGGAATGATGTGTCTTATATTATCAAAAAAATCATCTTGACATTTACTATATTTCCTGTATTTCTCTTGGCAACAGCCCTAAAAGAGAAAGCGAGTGAAACTTCTAACATGCATAGTCTTGCTACTTACTATACTCTAGTAGGGGACCTTGAGAAAAAATACAATACACTCATGGAAGAAAAATTAAAAACCATTGGCTTTAACCTCACTGATCCACACAAAAGAGTCAATGATCAATATGAAACAAAATGGGGGTCAACTGTTCTAGATGTACTTTCCTTTATGCCAATAGTAAAAGACAGTACTATCTTGCCTCTACTAAACATAGACCCACGTATAGCTGGGTTTGCTCCATTTAACATAGTTATACATAAAAAGCTAGATGAAAATGTATCTTATGTTGGTCATCTTGTACCAGAAGTAATGCTAAATATTTTAGGTATAGAAAATCAAGAAGTACGATCAAAATTTACAGAAATATTTACAGAACTAGATACCACTATCACTAAAGAGTTGGGAGTAACACCAACTACCATACCTTATAAGAAACTACCTAAAAAAAGAATGATTAACTTTGAATATAACTTTGAAGAGCCAGAGGATATAGATGAGTTTATTGATGAGTTTCAAAATAAAATAGAGCTTGCATTTATAGACAAAGGCTATCTAATCGCTGGATTTCATAACTTTATGGAAGCAACAGATGATGCAGAAACTATATTAGAAGAGTATGATGCATTTTGGACATATTCACTTTGTCATCTAGAATTTTCATATAATGTCTTTGACAATAAAGGCGCCAGACCTGAAGCTGGTTTATTTGCACCTTGTACAATGTATATGTATATAAGAAAAGGGACAAATAAAGTTGTCATAGGTATGTTTAGACTACACAACTGGTCTGATACGCTAAAAATAGAAGATGAAAAAAGACTAAGTCTCATAGAACAACTAGATATAGAGATACCAGAAATTTTAACAGCATATGGGATGAAAGCCACACCAAATATCAATCCATTGCTTGAAAAATCTAACAAAGTTACAAAGAAATTACAAGAAAATAATTTTAATAAAATAAATAAAGATAAGACCTTTGCTAAAAAATCAACACAAGAGGCAATAGTTAAACCCAAAAAAATACCTAAACAAGAAACCTTAATACAAAAAAATACTCAATATATTAACATTGATAAAGAAACAGTAGAAGTCACACTTCCTAAAGTACCAAAGGCTATCCCAGCAAATGCAACATATACTGAAGACAGAAGTATTAAATTTTCAAAGCGTATACCCCCAAACTATGTACCTCATAGTTTTGATAAAGCACAAAAGCAAAAGGTATATACAAACACTCGTATAGGTGAAGTAAATAAAGGGAAGATATCAGCTTATCTTCGAGGTAAGGAGATAAGTGTTAAAAGTGTCAAAGAGAAGCTAACAGCTGCTGGTTTTGAAATAATCACTGATGTCCCTATTACTAAAAAAGGTGATCTTGTCTCAGTTGTATTTAGTAATAAAGCCATGATAAGCATGGCATCTAAACCAAATAGAGGATTTATAGCATCACTACGTGTGATTATAGATACTAAAGAGAAGAGTATTAGTATAACAAATCCACTCTATCTATCAAAAAGCTTTATGCAAAATGATTTTGATGAAAAAGTAGCAAAAGAAATTCTCGCCAAACTTATCATAGCTTTCCCCAACTTAACGAATTCAAAAGATATGTTAAAATACCGACTTCTCTCTAAATATCAATTTATGAAGGGTATGCCACATTATGAAAATATGATAGAAGTAGCAAGTGGCGATAATCTTCTTGAAAAACTTAAAGATAATAAAAATGTAGTCTTTATACAAACTTTAGAAAATAGTGCTACACTTATAGGTATAAAACTTAGCAAACGCACAACTAAGTTTATAAAAAGAATAGGAAGAAATAATGCGGGTATGTTGCCATATCCTATCCTCATCAAGGATGGAAAAGCAAAAATACTTGACCCAAAATACTATATTTCAATCATGTACCCAATGTTAACCATGTCCGAGTTCATGACTATCGCAACCGTACCTGATGCGATGAAAAAAGATTGTGAAAAAATATTTAAATAGGAATTGTTTATGTCAAATATTATAAAATTAATTACACTTGTTGCTATCGTTCTACTCTCATACTGTTGCCTCACACAAAAAATAGATACAAACCTATCTTCTGAGAAAAATATCTCTAAACCTACTAAAAACAAAGTTGTTCAAAAACCATCAAACATTACTCCAATCAAAAAAAAGATAGAGAAAAAGTCTTTAGTACAAAAAATACAGCTTGGAGATGAAGTATTGAGTATACACCTACCTAAAGTACCACAAGCAATAGAGTTAGTTTCTCATAACAATTTAAAGGGAACACAGCGTAGGAACATTAAATTTTCTAAGCGAGTACCCCCAAATTATACCCCCCATAGTTTTGATAAAAAACTAAAAGAATCTAAAAAGAAAAAGAAAATTCAAAATAATAATGTAGGAGAAGTAAACTCTGGTATGCTAGCTGCCTATCTACGTGGTGATTACATGGATATTAAATCCGTACAAGAGAAATTAAGTAATGCAGATTTCAAAATATTGGCATCTACTAAGTTAAAGAGTGATAACTCTTTAACTTCTATATTATTTACCAATGATACGCTATCAAAATTAGCAGCCAAGGACAATAGAGCATTTGCACTACCTCTACGTGTATTGATTGATGAAAAAAATAAAAATATTAGTATTACAAACCCTCTATATACTACTAAAGGTTTTTTACAAGAGGACTATGATGAAAAAGCTGCATTAAGTTTACTTAATACATTAAAAGATAACTTTCCAAACTTGAAAGATTCAAAAGATGTACTTAAGTTCCAACTCTTATCAAAGTACCATTTTATGATGGGTATGCCCTATTATGACGATATGATTGAGGTGGCATCTGGGAATAACTTATTAGAGAAATTGAAAAATAATCCTAAAGTAATCTACCATCATAAACTAGATAATGGATCTACTATAGTAGCTATTCATCTTGATGAAAAAACAAGTAAATTTGTCGAAATCATTGGACGTAAAAATGCTTCTGTACTACCCTATACTATTGTTATAAACAAAAATGAAGCAAAAATACTTGATCCTAAGTATTATATAGCAATCATGTATCCAAAGCTATCTATGTCAGAATTTATGGCAATCTCTGATATTCCAGATGCTATTGTAAGAGATTGTGAGAGAGTTTTTAATTAAAAAAATTATTTTGCTTTTTCTAGATATTTTCCCTCAACTGTATCGACTACTATTTTTTGCCCCTCTAAGATAAAAAATGGTACCTGTACAACTGCCCCAGAATCAAGTGTTGCTGGTTTTTTACCACCTTGAGAGTCACCTTTGAAATTTGGTGGTGTTTCTACTACTGTAAGTGTAATCGTTTGTGGTATCTCAACAGAAATAGCTTTACCAGCATGAAACAATATATCTGCTTCCATACCATCAATCATATAATCAAAAGTATCTTTCCCTACCTGTTCATGTGTAAGCCCTATCTGATCATACGTTGTCGTATCCATAAACTGTAGCATTTCTCCATCATCATACAAGTATTGCATTGTTTTTTGCTCTAAATCTGGAACATCAAACTTATCACCAGCGTGTACTGTTTTTTCTATTACTTTACCTGTTTGAAGGTTTTTAATTTTCATACGTACAAAAGCTGCACCTTTACCTGGCTTTACATGATGTGCTTCAGTCACCCTATAAGGGTTACCTGTTACCTCTAGTCTCACACCTTTTTTAATGTCACCCATTCCAATTGTAGCCATAAAGTCGCTCCTTAAAATATTAATTGAGAGATTATAGCAAAGGTTGGGTTAAAGGGGTGCAAGAAAGTAAACACCTACCCTGAACACCTTTATTATGGCGTTTCATGATAGTTTTTATTTGGTGATAGATAAATCTTAATCTTCTCTATCACATGCAAGTTTATCAAAATCCATTGCTTTAGAATTATCCATAAGTACAGGCACAAAAAGAAGTGAAACAAATACAGCAGCAACGGTACCTGAGATAAGTGCCACACCAAGCCCACCAAATACAGGGTCAGAGGCAAGCAATGTAGAACCCAAGATAATGGCAACTGCCGTTAGTGCAATAGGTTTCGCTCTGGTTGCAGCAGCAACTGCTATAGCTCTACGTTTCTCCATACCTTCACACTCCATTAATGACTTAGCAAAGTCAATGAGTAATAGTGAATTTCTTGATGAAATACCTATAAGTGCGATAAACCCAATAAGTGATGTTGCGGTCAAAAAGAATGTTTCAGATGTAAACCAGTTTGCCACCCAGTGCCCAACTATCACACCAATAAGAGAGAGGAATGAGCCTAATAATACAATACCAGAGATAGCAAAGCTCCTATAGTAAATAACCAACAATAAGAAAATAAGTATTAATGCAGAGATAAATGCACCACCTAAATCTCTAAAAGTATCTAATGTTACTTTCATCTCACCATCCCAACGTATAAGAAACTTCTCATGTGTCTTTTTATCTTCTAATGTAAAGTCAAACATGTACGTAGAAAACCCCGCTTTTGTAATTTTGTAATCTTTTGCAAATTTTTCTAACATAACATCACGTGCTTCAAGTAACGGATACACTTGAGAAACCATATCTGTCTCTGCCACTACATTGACCATACGAGATAAATCTTTATGCATTATCATTGAATTTGACTTTGATTCACGAATAGTCACAACTTCAGAAAGCGGTACCATCATACCTTTCATATTCATAAGATTCAGTGAAGATAACCTTGATTGCAATGCTTCATTACTAGATTCAGTCATCTTTTTACTCTCTTCATCTAATACTAAAAATATTGGTATCTGGTCTGGTGCATTTTTAGAGTTTTTATGTGCCACAACCATACCTTCAAAACCTAAATAAAGTATATTATTCACTTGTTTTACAGAGAGCCCTGAGCGTGAAATTTTTTCTTTGTCAGGTATAAGTTCGTACTTTTTAAAGTTTTCATCTGCCATAAGGTCTATATCTACAAGTCCATCTGTCTCAGAAAGTACATCAGCAACATCTACGGAAAGAGAACGTATTTTTTCAAGGTTCTCTCCATGTACTTCAACAACGATGGAAGCCAAAGTTGGAGGTCCTGAAGGTTGTTCAATAAACTTAATATTTGTACCCCTAAGAGTTGGAAGACACGCCTCTTTAATAATAGGTCTTATACGCTGTACCATAAGAAATGAAGGTTCTTTTCTATAATGTTTATCTGTAAGGTTTACTGAAATCTCTGAAACATTCTCTGTTTGTTTCATACTAGCACCTTTTACAAGTCCTGCATAATCTAATGGAATACCTTGACCTAAAAAGAGTTCAATATTCATTACCTCTTTCTCTTTTTTCAAAAAGTTAATCACACAAGAACTCACTAATTTGGTCTGTTCTATAGATGAGCCTTTGGGTGTATCAACATATACAGAGAATGTATTATCACTCTTTCCTGGTAACATTTTTGCTAGTACTAACTTAGCAGGAAACATAAAAAGAGACAAGAAAAATGCCACCGCAGTTGCGATGATCATGAGTCTCTTTTTAAATTTAGAATCAAGGATACCATAAATTAAACTTTCTAGATTTTTCATTATTTTGTTCCTTCTTCTGAATCAGACTCATTATTGTGCCCATGTTCTGGTTTTTTTAATAGTTTTAAACTTAAATATGGTGTAAAGATATATGCAACAAACAGTGACGCAATGAGTGCTACAGGTACATTATATGGTATTGGCTTCATAAATGATCCCATCATACCGCCAACAAATGCCATCGGTACCATCGTTAGTATAATTGCCAATGTTGCCACATTTGTAGGCGCACCTATTTCATCTGTTGCTTCTATAAGAATTTCATCCATCTCTTTATCCTCAACACCATGTGCATGTAAATGTCTATGAATATTTTCTATGACAATAATAGCTGCATCCACCAGTAGACCCAACGAAAGGAGTAGTGCAAAGAGTGTAATCCTATTCATTGTCTGACCCGTCATCCATGCAGTAAAGAGTGTCACTGCCAAAATAGCAGGTACTGAGAATGTAACGATGATAGATTCTCTCCACCCTAAAGCAAAAATAAGCATAATGGCGATAATAGCGATAGTAATAAGTAAGTGGTGCATCAATTCATTTACTGCCTCATTTGCTCTGTCACCATAGTCTCTAGTGATTAAGTAACCTATACCAATTTCATTAAACTCTTTTTCGTATCCTTTAAGCACTTCAAGAACATTTTCAGAAACAAATACAGCATTGGTTCCAGCAAGCTTTGCAACAGTCATTGTAATTTGGTGTTTTGATGCAGATAATAACTTAGTTTTATTATCCTCTTTTAGTAGTATTTCAGCTGTTTGGAAATTTTGTATGTCAAGACCTTCTGTCACTTTTGCAACATCTCTTAAGTAAATAGGTGATCCCATATACTGAGCTACAATGACTGAACCCACATCTGCTACAGATTCAATAGCATTTTTTACACCAAAAATCATAAGTTGATTGCCTTGTGTACGTCCCTTTACATCTGGTACATTAACCGCTAAAGACTCTACAGCCTGCATAATTTGCCCCAATGAGAGATGATATGCTGATAACTTACCCATATCCACTTCAATGTTGTATTGTGCTTTTCTCGCACCTTTAAGTATTGTCTTTGCTACATTGTCAACTGCATTAATATGTTGTTGTACCTTACGCACTATTTCAAACATCTTAACATCATCTATACTGCTTCCTTCTTTAGGGTAAAATGCAACAGTAACTATAGGAATATCTATATCTATATCAAATGGTTTCACAATAGGTTGCATGGTACCTTTTGGCATATGATCCATATTTTGCATCACTTTATCGTAGAGCTTTAAGTTTGAATCTTCCCTATTCTCACCAATATAGTACATGACATTGACAATGCCAACATTATCCATAGCCATGCCGTACACATGTTCTATTCCTCTTACTTCTCTTAGCTTACGCTCCAAAGGATTAATAATAATATTTTCCACTTCTTTAGGTGTTGCACCTGGCATTACTATCATTACAGCTCCACCAGATATGGCAATTTGAGGATCTTCCTCTCTTGGCATAATGCTCAATGCTAAATAGCCCATAAGGAGTAGAAGTCCTCCAAGCACAGCTGTTAGTGGGTTTCTCAAAAAGCCTTTTGCAAACTTTCCTGCAATATTGATGACTTTATATTCTTTTTTCATTTGTTTTTTCTCTTCTACTTGCATAACACCTACTTAATAAGAATTTTGGCATACATACCAGGATAAACTGAACGCTCTTT
>Ga0256844_10000907_pt1 | contig 11181 bp, 7 predicted proteins | sample MusselsmetaG_FD_189100 | JGI IMG/M metagenome (GOLD analysis project Ga0256844, IMG submission 189100) | Mussel associated microbial communities from hydrothermal vent at the East Pacific Rise, Pacific Ocean - Mussels | ecosystem: Host-associated > Mollusca > Shell > Unclassified ... | reverse complement strand
TTATGCCAAAACTAATAATTATGGTTTTTTAGAGACGCCATATCAAGTGGTGAAAAAAGGCAAAGTAACCAGTGAAGTTATTTATGTGTCTGCGATTGATGAAATCACACACACCATTGCACAGGCCAATGCTAATGTTGATACAAAAGGCAAGTTAATGGATGACTTGATTTCTTGTCGTCATAAAAATGAATTCGTCTTGGTAAACTCTGAAGATGTAACCTTAATTGACATTGATTCCAAGCAAATTTCATCAGTGGCAGCATCGCTTATTCCGTTTTTAGAGCATGATGATGCGAACCGTGCATTAATGGGTTCAAATATGCAACGCCAAGCAGTGCCAACATTGCGTGCTGAAAAGCCATTGGTAGGTACAGGTATTGAGCGTGTAGTAGCAACCGATTCTCGTGTTTGTGTAACAGCAAAGCACAGTGGTGTGGTTGAGGCAGTTGATGCTTCTCGTATCGTTATTCGTGTTGATTCCAAGCAGGCTAAAGCGGGTGAGTTAGGTGTTGATATTTACAATTTAACTAAGTATTCTCGCTCTAATCAAAATACTTGTATCAACCAAAAGCCTTTGGTTAAAACTGGCGATAAAATCATTGCAGGTGATGTATTGGCAGATGGACCTTCAACAGACCTTGGTGAATTAGCACTGGGTCAAAATATGAAGATTGCTTTTATGCCATGGAATGGTTATAACTTTGAGGATTCAATTTTAATCTCTGAGCGGGTGATACAAGAAGATCGCTACACGACGATTCACATTGAAGAATTGACTGCTTATGCGCGTGATACCACTTTAGGTTCAGAAGAAATTACTGCTGACATTCCTAATGTGAGTGAATCTGCTCTAGCAAAACTTGATGAAGTTGGCATTGTTTATGTTGGTGCTCGTGTTAAAGGGGGTGATATTTTAGTCGGTAAAGTAACCCCTAAGAGCGAAACCGTCCTGTCTCCAGAAGAAAAATTATTGCGGGCTATTTTTGGTGAAAAAGCCAATAGTGTTAAGGATTCTTCATTGCGTATTGGTGCATCAAAATCTGGTGTGGTTATAGATGTGCAAGTTTTTACTCGTGACCGTGTTGAAAAAGATGCAAGAGCGTTAAGTATTGATGAAGGTCGCTTGGCAAAAATCAGAAAAGATATTGACGATGAATTTGGCATTATTGATGGTGATATTTTCCGTCGTATCCGCCTGAAACTTTCAGGTAACGAGTTAACAAAAGCCGTTGCTGGTCTTAAAGCAGGCGAGAAGTTAAATTCTAAGAATATGAAGTCTTTAGAAAATGAAGTCTTTGGTAAACTCAAGGTAAAAGATGCGGCCGTCAACAAAGAAGTAGCATCTTTGGTTAAACAGGCGAAAATCAAGCAGGTTGAATTTGATAAATTCTTTGAAAATGAGCGTGCTAAGATTGTTGAAGGTGCAGAATTACCACCGGGTGTTATGAAGATGGTTAAAGTGTATGTGGCAACGCGTAAAACTTTACAAGTTGGTGACAAGATGGCAGGCCGCCATGGTAACAAAGGTGTTATTTCACGCATATCTCCAATAGAAGATATGCCTTACTTGGCAGATGGCTCTACCGTTGATGTGGTGCTTAATCCACTGGGCGTACCTTCTCGAATGAATGTCGGACAGGTACTGGAAGTTCATTTGGGTTATGCAGCAAAAGGTTTGGGTTATAAAATTGCCGCTATGCTTGATGAAAAGCGTACTGAAATGGTGAAAGAAATCAGAGCATTCTTAGATAAAGTTTACAATTCTCATGGTAAGCAAGAAAATTTAGAGTCGTTTAGCGATGAAGAAATCATTGAATTGGCAAACAACCTTCGTGAGGGTGTGCCAATGGCAACGCCAGTATTTGATGGTATTAAAGAAGAAGACATTAAGTCATTATTAAGGTTAGCCGACTTACCAGAATCTGGTCAAGAGCAGTTATATGATGGTCGAACAGGTGAGCCGTTTGACCGTCCAGTTACGGTTGGTTATATGCATATGTTGAAACTCAATCACTTGGTTGATGATAAGATGCATGCTCGTTCAACAGGTCCTTATTCACTCGTTACGCAACAACCGCTTAGTGGTAAAGCACAGTTTGGTGGCCAGCGTTTTGGTGAAATGGAAGTTTGGGCATTAGAAGCTTACGGTGCAGCACACACATTGCGTGAGATGTTAACGGTTAAATCGGATGATGTTGCCGGGCGCGCGAAGATGTATAAGAGTATTGTTGACGGGGTCAATTTGACAGAATCAGTAATGCCAGAATCCTTTAATGTACTGGTTAAAGAGATTCGTTCATTAGGTATTGATGTTGAACTTGAGCAACACTAATTAGGAGAGTAATATGCAAGATTTATTAAATATTTTAAAAAGTCAGAATAAAGAACAAGATTTTGACGCAATTAGAGTTGGTTTAGCCTCCCCTGAAAAAATTCGTTCTTGGTCGTATGGTGAGGTAAAAAAACCTGAAACCATCAACTACAGAACTTTTAAGCCTGAGCGTGAAGGTTTATTCTGTTCTAAGATTTTCGGACCAATGAAGGATTTTGAGTGTTTGTGTGGTAAATACAAGCGTATGAAATTTCGCAATGTTGTGTGTGAAAAATGTGGCGTTGAAGTTACTTTGTCTAAAGTGCGTAGAGAGCGTATGGGTCATATTGATTTAGCGGCACCTGTTGCACATATTTGGTATTTAAAATCATTGCCATCGCGCCTTGGATTGTTGATGGATATGACGCTAAAAGATATTGAGCGTGTTTTGTATTTTGAAGCCTTTTTGGTTACTGATCCAGGTTCAACACCGATGATACACAAGCAGTTGTTGACAGAAGAGATGTATTATGATGCCTTAGATGAATTTGGCGATGATGAATTTGAAGCAAAAATGGGTGCAGAAGCAATCCAAGATGTTTTGAAGGAAATGCAACTTGAAAAAGAAGCGGCAAATTTGCGTGAAGACAGTTTAAACACCAAAAGTCAAACCAAGCTTAAAAAGTATAACAAGCGTTTAAAATTGATTGATTCTTTGATTCAATCGGGCAATAAGCCTGAATGGATGGTGCTTAATGTATTGCCAATTCTCCCACCTGATTTGCGTCCATTGGTGTCGTTAGATGGTGGTCGTTTTGCAACTTCTGATTTGAATGATTTGTATCGTCGTGTAATTAATCGTAACAATCGTTTAGCGCGTTTATTAGAATTAGACGCACCTGAAATTATTGTTCGTAACGAAAAAAGAATGTTGCAAGAAGCAGTTGATTCATTGATTGACAATGGTCGTCGTGGCCGTGCAGTAATGGGCAATAACCGTCGTCCACTTAAATCAATTGCCGATATGATTAAGGGTAAACAAGGTCGTTTCCGTCAAAACTTATTGGGTAAACGAGTTGACTATTCAGGTCGTTCAGTCATTGTTTGTGGTCCTTATCTTAAATTACACCAGTGCGGATTGCCAAAGAAAATGGCATTGGAATTATTCAAGCCATTCGTTTACAACCGTTTGATTTCACAAAGTTTGGCTTCAACGATTAAAGCAGCGAAAAAAATGGTTGAATCAGAAGTGCCTGAAGTTTGGGACATTTTAGAAAAAGTGGTACACCAGCATCCCGTGATGTTAAACCGTGCACCAACTTTACACCGTTTAGGTATTCAAGCATTTGAGCCGTTATTAATTGAAGGCAAGGCGATTCAATTACATCCACTTGTTTGTGGTGCATTTAATGCTGACTTTGATGGTGACCAAATGGCAGTACATGTGCCGTTATCTGAAGAAGCGCAACTTGAAGCAAGAACCTTGATGCTAGCATCTAACAATGTATTACACCTTGCAAGTGGTGAGCCGATTATTGTGCCTTCACAGGATGTTATTTTGGGCCTTTACTATATGACGCGTGATATGATCAATCAAAAAGGTGAAAATATGATTTTTGCCAGTGCAACTGAAGCACTTAATGCGTATGAGTCAGGTGCAGCTACTTTGCATGCGAAGGTTAAATTGCGTATTCAAGATTACAAGAAAGTTGACAATAAATATCAGCCTAGCGCTACGCGCATTGTTGAGACGACAGTAGGTCGTGCAATTTTCTCAAGAATTTTGCCAAAAGGATTGTCATTTGATTTAATTAACAAGGCCATTAGTAAGAAAGTGGTTTCTAACTTAATTCATGTTTGTTACCAAACGCAAGAATTAAAAGACACCGTTATTTTTGCGGACCAAATGATGTATATGGGTTTCCAATATTCAACCAAGTCAGGCATTTCATTTTGTTCAAATGATATGACAATTCCAGATAGCAAGGCCTCTATGGTTGACGAAGCGCAAGCGCAAGTCAAAGAAGTGCAAAAACAATATTCACAAGGTGTGGTAACAGATGGTGAGCGTTATAATAAGGTGATTGATATTTGGTCAAGAACTTCTGAAACCGTTGCTAAGGCAATGATGGACGAAATTGGCTTTGATGACTTTGTTAATGCCAAAGGCGAAACTGAAAAACTTCCTTCTTTTAACTCCGTTTATATGATGGCTGATTCTGGTGCTCGTGGTTCACCTGCACAGATGCGTCAGTTAGCAGGTATGCGTGGTTTGATGGCAAAACCAGATGGTTCAATTATTGAAACCCCAATTACCTCAAACTTTCGTGAAGGTTTGAATAATATGCAATACTTTATTTCAACACACGGTGCTCGTAAAGGTCTAGCAGACACAGCATTAAAAACAGCAAACTCAGGTTATTTGACGCGTCGTTTGGTTGATGTTGCACAAGACTTGGTTGTTAATAAAGAAGATTGTGGCACAGAAAATGGTTTGATAATGAAGGCAACTATTGAAGGTGGCAACATTGTACAAACATTAGGCGCTGCAGTTTTGGGTCGTGTTATGGTTGAAGATGTCATGGTGCCAGATTCGACAGAAATATTGTTACCTAAAGGTCATTTGGTCACATTAGAAGACTCAGATAGGATTAATGAGGTGGGTGTGGAATCTATCACAGCACGCTCTACTATTACTTGTGAGGCGCGTTATGGCGTATGTGCTTCTTGTTATGGTAATGATATGGCGCGTGGTCATAAGATTGGCGTTGGTGAAGCAGTTGGTGTTATTGCAGCACAATCAATTGGCGAACCTGGCACACAGTTAACAATGCGTACTTTCCACATTGGTGGCGCTGCTTCTGCATCGGCGACGGTAAGTAGTATCAATATTAATAATGATGGTGTGGTGCATTTTGAAAACCTTAAATCCATTACTAATGCAAGTGGAGATTTGGTGGTTGTTTCTCGCTCTTCTGAAGTGACTATTCGTAATATAAAAGGTCAAGAAGTTGAGCGTTACAAGATTCCTTATGGTGCGATTGCTCATGTCCAAGATGGAGGCAAAGTTAAAGCAAAAGATAAGATTGCAGATTGGGATCCTCACACGCATCCGATTATTTCTGAGCAAGCAGGTCGTGTTGTTTTTGTTGATTTTGTTGAAGGTGCAACGGTTAACAAAAACACAGACCCATTAACAGGATTAACTTTCTTCGAAATGATTAAAGAGGGTGAAAGGGTATCGGCAGCAAAAGGCTTGAAACCAATGATTAAAATGGTTGACACAAAAGACTCTGAAGTTATGTTGTCAACACACTACTTACCATCAGAAGTTAAGATTAATTTAGAAGACGGCCAAGTGATTACCGCAGGTGAAGTTCTGGCAAAAATCTCTAAAGATCAGTCTAAAACCAGTGATATTACGGGTGGTTTGCCACGCGTTGCTGATTTGTTCGAAGCGCGTAAAGCGAAAGACCACTCTATTCTTGCAGAAGCAACAGGTGTTGTGAGTTTTGGCAATCCAACAAAATCTAAAGAGCGTTTGATTATCACTTCTGAAGAAGGTGAAGCGATAGAAATGATGATTCACAAATGGCGTCAAATTAATGTTTTTGACGGTGAAACCGTTGAAAAAGGTGATGTGATTTCTGATGGACCATCAAATCCGCACGATATTTTGCGTTTATTGGGCGTGGAAGCATTGGCAAGCTATGTGGTTAAAGAGGTACAAAATGTTTACCGCTTACAAGGTGTGAACATCTCTGATAAGCACATTGAAGTCATTGTTAAGCAAATGTTGCGCAAAGTAGAAGTGCTTGATATTGGTGATTCTAAATTTGTGAATGGCGAAACTGCTGAATATGCTCGTGTGATTGATACTAATAAGCAATTGATTGCACAGGGTAAAGACCCAGTGATTTATCAAAGATTGTTAATGGGTATTACCAAGGCATCATTGGCAACAGAATCGTTTATTTCTGCAGCATCGTTCCAAGAAACTACGCGAGTATTGACTGAGGCCTCAACCACAGGCCGTGTTGATGATTTACTAGGATTGAAAGAAAATGTTATTGTTGGTCGTTTAATTCCAGCAGGCACAGGTTTTGTCCATCATCAAGAGCGTCGTTCTAAGCGTGCAAAAAGTATTATGCAAGCATCAGAAGTAGAAGCGGCACTTTCAGCTGAGTTAAATGAAGTGGCAACGGAAACATCTACTAAAGAATAGTTGCGTTTATATGCTTAAAAGAAAAAACCGCACCAATAATTAGTGCGGTTTTTTTATGCCTAAATTGCAAGGCTGTGGTATAAAATACAATCATGAATAAAGACTCTTTTAACAAATATATAGCGGATGGATATAATCACATTCCTGTTTATCGAACCCTTGACATTGATGCAGATACAGACACTGCCTTAAATTTATATTTAAAATTAGCCAACACGCCTTACTCTTATCTTTTTGAGTCAGTTGAAGGGGGTAAAAAATGGGGTCGTTACTCTATGATTGGTTTGCATGCGCAGACTGTTGTTAAAGTCTCGGATTACGATGTTCGCATTGAATGGAATGGTGAGTTGCGTGAATCAAGTCAAGTTAAGGACCCTCTGGTATGGATAGAGCAATATTTAGCAGGCTATAAAGTCCCTCAATTAGACGAATTGCCAGATTTTAACGGTGGATTGGTTGGTTACTTTGGTTATGAAATTATTCGCTATATTGAGCCAAAATTAGCCAAAATCAACAAACCAGATGAAATGAAAGTGCCTGATATTTTGTTGATGTTATCAAACGATTTGGTGGTGTTTGACAATGTGTTGAACCAAGCTTTTGTTATTACTCATATTGACCCAAACACGCAAAAATACGAAGATGCACAGGACAGATTGGATGAAATAATAACCAAAATCCAAGCGCCATTTAATCAGTCAGCGTACCAATCAAATCACCTCAATGGGCAAGATTTTGTTTCTAGTTTTGGTGAAGAAAAATACAAAGTAGCTGTTGAAAAAATACAAGAATATATTGTTGCTGGCGATGTGATGCAAGTTGTGCCATCACAACGCTTAAGCACCAAATTCAGCGCACCACCAATTGAACTTTATCGCCAGTTGCGCCGCCTTAATCCATCCCCATATATGTATTACCTTAATTTAGATGACATTTCTATTGTTGGCTCATCACCTGAAATTCTAACTCGTGTTGATAGCAATAGATGTGCCACCGTACGACCACTTGCAGGCACTCGCCCTCGTGGCAAAGATGAGGCGCAAGATTTGGCTTTAGAAAAAGATTTATTAGCAGATGCAAAAGAAATTGCCGAACACTTGATGTTAATTGACCTTGGGCGTAATGATTTAGGGCGTATTGCCAAGATAGGCAGTGTTAAAGTAACCGATAAAATGTATATTGAGCGTTATTCACATGTGATGCATATTGCATCCAATGTAGAGTGCAAACTGCAAGAGAATATGAGTGCGATTGATGTATTAAAAGCAACTTTTCCAGCAGGCACACTAAGTGGCGCACCAAAAGTCCGAGCGATGGAAATTATTAATGAAGTTGAACCAGTGAAGCGCAATATTTATTCAGGCGCCATTGGCCATCTTTCTTGGCATGGTTGCATGGATATGGCAATTGCCATTCGCACTGCAGTTATTAAAAATGAAACTCTTTATGTGCAAGCAGGGGCAGGTATTGTCCATGATTCCGACCCTCAATCTGAGTGGAATGAAACTTTACACAAGGCAAATGCAATAATAAAAGCAGCGGAAAAGGTTTAGAGTACGCTAATATTATGCTTTAGTGATAGTGTTGCAATTGTTTTTTTTCTATGTATTATTATCGCCTAGTTGATTTATTTGAATCCACTAAATGTTCTATTTTTATATTAAAGAGGAGAAGACTATGAAGAAAAGCATTTCTATTGCGGCGGTTATAACTTTAGCGTCATTATTTATAATGCCACTAGAGGCGAATGCCAAAGAGATGACAGGTAAAGAGCTTGCTTTTGACCGTAAATTGGGTAATTGTTTGGCATGCCATTCAGTTTCAGATGGTGGACAACCGGGTAATATTGGCCCGCCACTGTTGGCAATGAAAGCCAGATTCCCAGATAAGGCTGTGTTAAGAGCGCAGATTTGGGATGCAACAGCTAGAAACCCAAAATCTTTAATGCCTCCGTTTGGCAAACATAAAATGTTAACTGAAAATCAAATTGATAAAGTTACAGATTTCATTCATTCATTATAATTAAAGGAGAAAAGAAAATGAAAAGAAGATTATTTTTAAAAAGTGCAATGGCAGGATCAGCGGTTGTAACGGCAGTAGGCGCAGGCTTACTAACACCGTCAGCAGTTTTTGCTGCTTCAGCAAAATTTAAGGGCTTGTCGAATACGGCAGTATCAGGTGCAGCAAGTGCGGGCGCAGGTTCATTTAAGTTCAAAGCCCCTAAAATCGCTGAAAATGGTGCAGTTGTACCAGTAACAGTGGATGCTTCCAAGATGAATGGTGTTTCTAATATTGCTTTTTTAGTAAAAAAGAACAGCACACCATTAGCGGCTTCATTCAATTTGTCTGGCGCTGTTGGCTTTGTTTCTACTCGTATTAAAATGGGTAAAACTTCGGATGTAGATGCGATTGTTACTGCAAACGGTTCAATGACCAAAGTAACGAAAAACATCAAAGTAACCATTGGCGGCTGCGGCGGTTAACTAAATATAAAAAAGGAGAAAACATTATGTCAAAAATTAAATTAAAGCCAAAAGCTAGAAAAGGTGTTATTACTGTCAAAGCGCTTATTAAACATCCAATGGAAACTGGATTTCGTAAGAAAAAAGGTAAATTAATTCCTGCAAACCATATTGATCACATAACCATATCGCATAATGGTAAAAAGTTTGTAGATGCAGATATTGGTAGTTCTGTTTCTAAAGACCCATACTTTAAGTTTAAAGTTGCTGGTGCCAAAGGCGATACCATTGAACTTAAATATAAGGACAACTTGGGAAGCACAGGCACTATGATGAAAAAATCCAAGTAAGTTTATTTTTTATTTGAGGAGAGAATAATGAAGAAAATTATAACAACAGTAGCGGTGACAGCTTTATTGAGCTCAACCGCTGTATTTTCGGTGCAGCAATCATCAGTCGTTCAGTCTGACATTGACGCCTTCCAAGGTCACTTTAAAAAAAGGTTTCCTGAATTATCGTTAAATGACTTTTCCAAAGGTCCTTATGCGATGAGTGAAGACAAAATGTCACAGTTTGAAGCATTGATGGAGATGCCCCCATTTGAGGATCATGTAGAAAAAGGTGGGAAATTATGGAAAACAGCGTTTAAGAATGGAAAAACTTATTCCAGTTGTTTTTCTGGTGATGATGAAACCATTCGCACTCAGTATCCACGATGGGATGCAGCTAAGGGCAAGGTTGTTAGTTTGGAAAAAGCACTTTTAGATTGCCGTGTAAAAAATGGCGAGAAGAAAATTGGTTCTGGTAAAGGTAAGTTAGCTTGGATTTCGGCTTACTTAACGACCATTGCTGAAGGTCAAACCATTAATGTAATCGTACCTGAAGGTGATGAAAAGGCGTTGGCTGCTTATAACGCAGGCAAAAAGTTTTTCTATGCTAAGCGAGGACAACTCAACTTATCTTGTGCGAATTGTCATGTAGACAACCCTGGTCGGCGTATTCGTGGCAACACATTGTCGCCAGCATTAGGGCAAGTTACACACTTTCCTGTATGGCGTGGAAAATGGGCGAAGAAGAAAGGTGATGGTTTTGGCACCATTCAGCGTCGTTATGGCGGTTGCAACAAGCAAGTTCGTGCGCAACCATTTAAGCGACAAAAAGATGCGTATAGCAATCTAGAATACTTCCACACTATTATGAGTAATGGCATGGAGATTTCTGGTACCGAGTACAGAGAATAAAGGAGAATAACATGAAAAAGGTATTATTAATATTATCGTTAGCTTTTGGTTTGTCAGCTTGTGGAGGTAGTGGCTCTGGATATAAGTCTATGGCGCCTGCCACTATGGCTAAAGTCAAAGTTGAAGCACCAGTTCTTTCTTATGCAACTGCGCTGAAGGTGGCTAAATCTGAGCAGAAGAAGGCTAAAAAAGTAGGTATGGAATGGAACACGATCCGTAAACTTATGAAGTCTGCTAAGAAAAAGGCTAAAGCTGGCAATGAAAAAGCCGCCATTAAGTTGCTTGTAACAGCTGCTGAACATGGTAGGCTTGGTCAACAACAAGCTAAAGACCAAGTTAATGCAGGTCCTAATTTCTAGATTTATCTAGTTATTTAGAAAAAATACCCCTTTATTGGGGTATTTTTTCGTCTGTATTTTTTATTCGAGACTTTTGCATAGGTACTTGAATCCTTATCATAAGCATAACACTCTTTTGACCAACTTAATGAGTGTTGTGCTTATGTGAATTCAAGGGTGACTTAATAACTATTCTATTTTTTACCCCTAACCAAAGGGCAAAACTTAGTATAATGGATTGACTTTGAAAAGTTGGGGTTCAAAATAATCAGAAAACTAAGTGTGTATAACTTGTGCGTTTGGGGTGGCTTAGGTAAAAGGTATTTTGAAAAAATGGTGTCATTAGTGATCCTTCTAACCTCTTTTTTTAGTAGAGAAAGAACGGTTATAAACTGTTCCCTACGGACTATTGCGTCTTTTTTTTTGCTTATGCAACGCTCTCTTTTTAGCGTGCACCCAAAATAGAGTCTAAAATAAAAAAAATTTACTTTCTATGTAAAAACTATTATATAATATGCACGGGATTTATCTGCATAATCATAATTATAATCATAATTAATTATGCAGATAAACCTTAATTAAGTTTTTTACTAATTTTTTA
>Ga0256844_10000906_pt1 | contig 11184 bp, 11 predicted proteins | sample MusselsmetaG_FD_189100 | JGI IMG/M metagenome (GOLD analysis project Ga0256844, IMG submission 189100) | Mussel associated microbial communities from hydrothermal vent at the East Pacific Rise, Pacific Ocean - Mussels | ecosystem: Host-associated > Mollusca > Shell > Unclassified ... | reverse complement strand
ATGTATCTTTCCTGCCTCTGTTGCCATGAGATTATTCCACTGTGAAGAAACTTGTTTTTCATGACACATACCACATGTATTCTCATTAATCCATGCACTTCCAGGCGCCGGATAAAATGCCTTTGGGCCCTTGTGCTTTTTAAAGTAATTCAGCGTTCCCTTATGTGCCTCTTCTTGCGTAGTTGCAGAAGGATTTCCTCCATGACATACGACACAATCATTGTGGGTTGCCCCTGCCTTTTTAGCAACCTTAAAAATCTCTTTCATCATGTTGGAGTTGGGGTCTCTAATGTCCTCTATGCCTTTATGACAAGTCAAACATTCATTGCCAGCCAATAAAATGTATGGAAACAGAAACGCAAATAAGAGCTTTTTCATCGTGCTTTCCTTATATTTTTCTATATTTTTTAATTATAGCTACAAATGGTTAAAATCGGAGTATAACGCAAAGCGTGTTATAATAAATAAAAAATAGAGGATGAAAAATGTCAAATTTTTTCGAAGGTCAAAAAGAGAGATGGGTTACCGGTATTGCACTACTTGCAGCAGTTGGAATCATAGGATGGATAGATAACTTTTTTCTTATGTGGCTCTTTTTGGGTGTCATTTACATCTTGGCATTTTATGAAGCAATGAGACTTTTTAAACTTGATACAGCCTCTGCCTATTTCTGGGCTGTTTTGTTATGGATTGTTGCTTATTTTTACCCCAACCCAGATGATCTCTTTTTCTTTATCGCTATAGTGTTTGGAGGCTCTTTGGCCTATCTTCACAACTTTGACAAACGTCTCATTCTTCCTTTTCTTTATCCTGTCAGTGGCATCTTCTTTTTTCTCATTCTCTATGAAGATTTTGGAATTGCCTCTATGCTTTGGCTCTTAGTCACTGTAGCCTTGACAGATATTGGTGCATTCTTTACAGGCAAAGCCATTGGTAAAACAAAATTCTCAGATACTTCACCAAACAAAACGCTAGAAGGTGTCTTTGGAGGTGTTGCAGTGGCAACTATTTTAGGTACCTATGTTGGCCTCAATGTGGTTGATTTCTGGATAGCATTTTTTGTCACACTTGGCACCGCTATTGCCTCTGTTTTTGGTGATCTTTTTGAGAGTTATCTCAAGAGAGAAGCGGGCGTGAAAGACTCAGGGGACATTCTTCCTGGGCATGGAGGCATACTTGATAGAATAGATGGCTATCTTTTTGCAGCACCGATGATGGTTATTGCTCTTAGAGCACTTATTTAAGCTATGTCAAGCATTGTACTTCTAGGCTCTACAGGCTCTATTGGAGTCAATACACTTATTGTTGCAAAGCAATACAATATTGCTATTGAAGCACTTGTTGCTGGAAACAATATAACGCTTCTCAATAAGCAAATAAAAGAACATCATCCTAAAATAGTTGCCATTGCCAACGAAGCAGACAGGCACAAAGTCGAACATGCACATGTACTGTGTGGGACAAATGGCATACTTGAACTCATAGAGACTTCACAAAGTGATACCGTAGTCAATGCTCTGGTAGGTTATGCAGGGCTCGCTCCTACGCTTAAGGCTACATCTCTTGGAAAAAGGGTGGCACTTGCCAACAAAGAGTCGCTTGTTGTTGCAGGAGAGTTTATTGATATGTCACTAATCACCCCTATAGACTCTGAACATTTTGGGCTCTGGTATTTAATGAATGGACGACCTCTCTCCAAGCTCTACATCACAGCTAGCGGCGGTGCATTTAGGGAATGGGAACTAGAGAAAATGGAAACAGCCACTTTCTCAGATGCGCTCAAGCATCCAAACTGGTCCATGGGCAATAAAATCACCATCGACTCTGCCACAATGACAAACAAACTCTTTGAGCTCTTAGAAGCAAAATGGCTCTTTGATACTTCAAATATTGATGCTGTGATAGAAAAGAAGTCAATCATTCATGCTTTGACTGAGTTTAAAGATGGTTCAACGACAGCACATTTTGCAGGTGTAGATATGAAATTGCCTATTGCCTTTGCTCTTAAAGGTGAAGTAACGGAAGAAATTTTACCTCCAACCAATTTACTAGAAATGGGTGCTTTAGAGTTTTTACCAATAGAAGCAGAGCGCTATCCTATTTGGAATATTAAAGAACATATTTTACAAAATCCTCACTTAGGTGTTGTGGTCAATGCTGCCAATGAAGTGGCTATTGAAAAATTCCAACAAGAGCAGTGTTCCTTTTTTGGTATGAGTGATATCATCTTAGACGCTTATGAAAAATTCAAAAGTGTCAAAGCAAAAAATATCCAAGAGATCATTGAGATAGACAAAGAGGTAAGGTCTTATGTTCAATAAATTATTCACTATTCACTATTCACTATTCACTCAAAATAAGAAGACTCTATGAGACTTCTTATTTTGCATGGCTGGGGTGGATCTGATGCACCACACTGGCAAGCAGAACTTGCATGCAAAGCCGCAAAAGAGTATGGCACTGTCTCTTTTCCTTTGCTTGACAATTGCCATTTTCCCTCTAAAAATAGATGGGTCAAACAGGTCAAAGAGATACTAAAAACATTTCAGCCAGACACCGTAGTGTGTCACTCACTGGCCAATACACTTTGGTTTTGGCTTTGTCAAGAAGAGAGTATGGTAACTATAGAACGCCTTTTTATGGTCTCTCCGCCAAGTCTTGAAACAAAAGAGAAGACAATTAAAAGCTTCTTTCCTTGCACAATGCCTTCAAGCATTTGTGCCAAAGAGGTACAGATGCTTGTCTCGGACAATGATCCATGGGTAAAAATAGAAGAGGCAGAGCAGATTGCTGCACACTATGGTGCCACACTTGACATCATTCAAAACGCAGGTCACATCAATACAGAAAGTGGCTACGGGAAATGGGATAAGATAGAAAAATTAGTCCTTGGAGAGAAAATATGAAACACAAACAAACAAAAGTATTGTGTAGCGATACGTACCAATACTCTTCACTTTTTCTGAAAGAAAACACTTCGCTAAAATATACGGAGTCATCCATATGATTTTGAGTATTGAGTCTAGCTGTGACGACAGCTCTATTGCTATTACGGAGATAGAGAGCAAAAAAATACTCTTTCATAAAAAGATATCTCAAGAGGAAGAGCACTCATGTTATGGAGGCGTGGTACCCGAACTTGCCTCAAGACTGCATGCCGTAGCACTTCCTAAAATACTCGAAGAGACAAAACCTTTTTTAGATTCTCTTAAAGCAGTTGCTGTCACCAATCAGCCAGGACTTGGAATCACGCTTCTTGAAGGTATTGCCATGGCAAAAACGATTGCTTCCCTAAAGGATATCCCGCTCATTCCCGTCAATCACCTTAAAGGGCATATCTACTCACTTTTCATAGAAAAAGAGACTCTGTTTCCACTTCTCGTGCTGCTTATCTCTGGTGGACACACACAAATTATAAAGGTGTTGCACTTTGAACATATGGAAATTCTTGCTACAAGCATTGATGATTCCGTGGGTGAGAGTTTTGACAAATGTGCAAAAATGATGGGTCTCGGATACCCTGGTGGCCCTCTCATAGAAAAATTAGCACAAGAGGGAGATGAAGAGAGGTTTGACTTACCTGTTCCACTAAGAAACTCCCCATTAATTGCTTTTTCTCTCTCTGGTCTCAAAAATGCTGTGAGACTCGTTGTGGAAAAACTTGGTGGTGCCGACAAAATGACCAAACAAGACAAGTCTGATCTTGCGGCTTCTTTTCAAAAAGCAGTAAAATCACACTTACTTCAAAAAAGCAAAAAGATCTTTGAAAAAGAAGAGATTAAAGATTTTGCCATTGTTGGTGGTGCCTCTGCCAATCTTTATATTCGCAATGCTTACGAGTCTCTTTGTAGAAAATACAACAAGTCCCTCCATGTTGTCCCTCTTGAATACTGCTCAGACAATGCAGTAATGATAGGAAGGTATGGTGTAGATGCATATCATAAAAAGAAATTTATCTCTGTAGATGCGATTGATATCTCCCGTACAAAAAAGCAACAAAATGGCACACTTCTCCAATAAATACTTTAGTAAAAAGGCTCTCAGTTGAAAAAATATATTACGCTTATGCTCATTCTTCTTCTTTCAATTATTTTTTATCTCTCCTATGGAAGTGATGAGAAAGAAAACAAAGTATCTGTATTGGACAAAAATAGCAGTGTTCTCAAAAAGAAAAAGGTAAAAAATGTTACCAAAAACAACACAGCAAAAGTACTCAAACTAAGAGCAAACAAAAGAGATATTCAGTGTGCAGAAAATAGCTTATTTTCCGTTTCCATAGTAGCCATACTAGATGATAAAAATGAGATAAATATCACCAAAATTGCTCAATATGAGAGTGATAATACACTGGTTGCAGAAATCAAGAAAGGGCATGGAGAGAGTTTTAATAACGGAACAGGGCAAATAAAAGTTACTTATGGTAACAAATCTGTTTTTTTAAATATTAAAGTTTTTGAGACTATTGAGGGGCATATGTTGCCAGATGATCCCGGAGATGAGGCAGATAAGACACTGCTTGGTATCGACAAAAATAACAATGGGGTAAGGGATGATGTTGAAATTTGGATCTATAAAAATATGCCCACTTATCATCACCCAAAAATAGAAAGGGTGATTGCGATGCAAAAAGCAAAAGCATATCAAATGGCTCTCAAAGACCCAAATAACGGTAGCGATATGGTATTTGATAGCATCAATAAGGCCTCATATTGCTGGGCACACTACAGCACAGTTAAAGATCTGCCGATTGATGGTGCGATGAAAAAATTCAATACAGAACTCAAAGACCGAACCTTTAATACCAAAGAGAGAATTCAAACATACTTTGACTATGACTATACACTCAAAGGGCGCGTTTTAGTCCTTCCTAAAGAGAGTGGCGAGTATTGCAATAAAAATATTGATTCATTATAATTATTATTACAAAAAGTAAAAAAGGGGATAATAATGAAAAAAATACTTTTTATTGTGTTGGCAATCTTGTCTTCACTAAACGCTGAGTCAGGAATGACTGATATATACACAGGTAATGGAATTAACACTTCTGCTGATAGTGCTGTTGCCAATATGCTTGCATTAAGAAAAACACTCACGCATAAAACGAGAGATGATTTAAAGCTTAACAGTGACGATGAGGGGAAAAAATATCAATTTAAACATGTCTACAATCCATCTTATGGATACAGAGATGATATTCTTGAAACATACTATCAACTCAAAGAGAGTGGCCAGGTATCTAGAGGGTATTTTGCATCCGTATTTATTTTTGCAACATGGAACCTAGGATACAGAGGCATCTTAAAAAAATACAAAGCCATTGTTAACACCTATAAGCAAGACAGTCAAATTATGTATAACGCATACATAAAATCAAGCTTCAACAAAAACAATAATGTGCTTCTGGTTTCTCATTCGCAAGGCTCATTGATGGCAAACAAACTTTATGGAATGCTAAACAGCACGCAAAAAAGTAAATTTTCCACTGTAGGCGTAGCACCAGTAGCTAACCATATTGCAGGACACAAAAGCTCACGAGGACATTATGTAACAATGTATGGAGATTATGGCGTATTTGCAGTCAAAGGGCATTTAAGACCTAATACCAGTGGATTTGGACATGGTTTTGTATCGAGCTACCTAAGCCAATCAAAAAGTCGTACTAAAGTATCAAAATATATTAAAAATGCGTATGATGGTTTTGCAAAAAAAGCAATCGATTAAGCATACAAAATAGCGGCGCAGATATCTCTCTTTATGAGAGCATATCAGCCCAACCAATTCCACATTAAATTCAATAAAATTCAATCCATTTTATACACCATCTAATTACCTATATTTCGCATTATCCTCTAAGCTATTTTTGGATAAAATATCATCAATACTGAAGCTAAGAAATGGAGTCAATAATGGCAGAATATGGTGCTAAAAATATTAAGGTCCTCAAGGGACTTGAAGCGGTAAGAAAAAGACCTGGTATGTACATTGGTGATACATCAGTAAGAGGTCTTCATCACCTTGTATACGAAGTAGTAGATAATTCAATCGATGAGGCTATGGCTGGCTTTTGTGACACTATAAAAGTCACACTGACAAAAAATGGTTCTGCCATTATTGAAGACAATGGTCGTGGTATTCCTGTTGCGGAACACCCTACTGAAAAAATCTCTGCTGCAACAGTGGTTCTCACTGTCTTGCACGCAGGGGGTAAATTTGACAAAGACACCTACAAAGTTTCTGGTGGTCTCCATGGTGTAGGTGTCTCCGTTGTGAATGCACTTTCCAAAACACTCAAGCTTACCATTCACAGAGAAGGCAGCTCACACGAGCAAACTTTTGAGGCCGGCATACCAGTTGAACCTCTAGTGGTAACCGGAGCCTCAAAAAAGAAAGGTACCAAAATAGAATTTTGGGCAGATGAGACAATCTTTACAGAAGGAACAACACTTCAAAAAGAAATTTTGATGAAGCGATTCAAAGAGCTTGCTTACCTTAACCCTAAAATTACTATTGACTTTAAAGATGAGAGAGATGGCACAAAAGAACTCTTCCATTTTGAAGGCGGAATTCAGCAATTCGTTGAAGACATGAACACAAAAGAGCCTCTCTCAAAAGCACAGTTTTTCCAAGGGAAAGCAGACGATATAGAGATAGATATTGCCTTGATGTATTGCGATGCAGACACAGAAAAGTCGCTCTCTTTTGTAAACAATATTAAAACACCAGATGGTGGTACACATGAAGCAGGTTTCAGGGCAGGCCTTACACGATCTATGGCAAGCTATGTTTCTAAAAATGCTAATGCAAAAGAAAAAGGTGTAAAAATTACAGGAGATGACTGTAAAGAGGGACTAATAGCCATTGTCTCTGTACGTGTACCTGAACCACAATTTGAAGGGCAGACAAAAGGTAAACTTGGTTCTTCTTACGTACGTCCATTGGTTCAAAAATTCTTCTCTGAGAATTTCAACAAATACCTTGAAGAGAATCCTCTAGAAGCAAAAGCTATTATGGCACAGATTCTACTTGCTGCAAGAGGAAGAGATGCAGCAAAAAGGGCAAAAGATCTTGTAAAAAGAAAAGACTCGATGAGTATTGGTACGCTGCCAGGTAAACTAGCAGACTGCCAAAGTAAAGATCCAGAAATCTCTGAAATTTATCTAGTGGAAGGGGACTCTGCTGGCGGTTCAGCTAAGCAGGGCAGAGACAGAGTCTTTCAAGCTATTCTTCCACTTAAAGGTAAAATTCTTAATGTTGAGAAGGCTAGACTCGAAAAGATACTAAAGTCTGATGAGATTAAAAATATGATTACCGCACTTGGCTGTGGTATAGGTGACGAGTTTGATGAAGAAAAATTAAGATACCACAAAATCATCATCATGACGGATGCCGATGTTGATGGTAGTCACATTCAAACTTTGCTGATGACATTTTTCTTTAGGTTCTTACAACCTGTCATAGATAAAGGCTATCTGTATCTTGCTCAACCACCGCTCTATCGATATAAAAAAGGTAAAAATGAGATATATCTCAAAGATGATAAAGCACTGAATGACTACATCATTGAAAATGGTATCTCGGCAATTGAAAGTACAACGATGGGTGAAAAAGATCTAACGGAGCTCTTCAAGTTGGTTGCTAGCTACAAAATGACTCTCAAAGAGATAGAGAAACGATTTGCACTTCCAGAAGTTTTAAGATACATGATAGAAAATCCTGATGTAGTCGGCACCTCAAACAAGGCCCTTGCAAAAACAATTGAAGCGTTTATTAAAGATTTAGGTTATAACATCTTGAATAAAAGTATTACGGAAGACAGAATACACCTTTTTGTACAAACAAATGATGGACTTGAAGAGTTAATTGTGGACGATGTACTCTTTACAAATCCACACTATAACCAAGCCATTCATATCAACAAAAAAATGCAAGAATACATTACGACTGAATACAAAGACAGTGACCTTCTGGAACTACTTGCTGAAGTTGAAGCATCTGCAAAAAAAGGTGCTTACATCCAACGCTACAAAGGTCTAGGAGAAATGAACCCTGAACAACTATGGGAAACAACCATGACACCTGAAAACAGAAGTCTTCTTCAGGTAAAAATTGACGATCCTGAAGTAGCCAGCGATACATTCACACTCTTCATGGGTGACGAAGTTGAGCCTAGAAGAAATTACATAGAAACACATGCTAAAGATGTGAAATATTTGGACGTGTAAACATGCTATTATCTGAAACCGAAGAGAGAGGGCGTCGTTTTAAATTGGCATTGAGAGCGGGCATCCCTCTTCTGCTTCTCATCTCGCTTGTGGTCTATGCTATATTTTTTCAAAACAAAGATATATCACTCACACTAGAAAATAAATTCCTTATGGCCGCGATTGTTTTTATCACCATCTACTTTATCTACTTTCTTATAGAGCTAAGTGTCAAAGAGACACTTATAGACCATACGACACAAGGGTTTAATCAAAAAGCTTTTATTAAAAAAATGGAGAAACACAAATCTGGCTCATTAATTTTAATTATTGTAAATAACCTAGGGATTCTCAACGAAAATTATAGTCTTGACCAAATCAATAATCTTCTCTATGCTCTTGTTCATAATCTCAATCAATTTCTTTCAGAGAACGGACACAATGATGCCATTATAGGTCGCCTTTATGGTGCTGAATTTATTATTGCACTCAAAGAAGAGAATGAAGACGCTAAAAAAATTATAGAGAAATTTATAGAAGAGTATAAAACCATTCATGATATTGAAATTGACTATAAGTTCTCACTCGTCTCGCATGTAGGTGAAAACTTTGAAGAGGTGATACACCAACTCAGAAGTGTTATTTTTGTTGAACAAAAGAGTGATGCCAAAGGGAAAGAGAAGGCTCTCTTTAAAGATAGTAAAGAAATTACGGAAATGGAAAAAAGTATCATATCCTCCATTAAAGATGAAAAGTTACTTTTGAGTTTTAGGCCTCTACTCAACAATAAAAGTGACGAAATTGATATCTATGAAATATCAACCAAGCTCAAGCCAAATGATTCAAACGATATTTTACCAAGAGTATACCTCCCTATCATCAATCGTCTAGGACTAGGCAGAGACTATGATTTTGTTCTCTTTAAACATATTGTAGATCTTCTTCCTATTGTGGATGACAAAATTTCTTTTACCTTTAACTTGTCGCCATTTTCCCTCAGAGACAAAACATTTCAAGATAAATTTTTTGCATATCTAGAAGAGAGTAAAGTGAATCCATCAAGACTTATTATAGAACTTTACGAAAGAAAAACACACCACGATTTAAGTAGTTATCTTGCCACACTTAACAAGTTTAGAACAAAAGGTATTCGTATTGCCATAGATAACTTTGGCTCTTCAAATGCTTCCATGGAGTACATGAAGCACTTTAAATTTGACCTTGTTCAGTTTGACAGGGACTATGTCTCCAAACTAGACGATACCAACACCTACACCATGCTTGAATCTATGGTTAAAATGTCTAGAGATTTAAATATTATTACTGTGGCAAAATGGGTAGATAAAGAGAAGCAGAAAGAGAAGCTAAAGGGACTTGGTATTGATTATTTACAAGGCTTTGGCATAGGCAAACCAATCACAGAAAACAAATTAATAGACACTTATAACTAGAGGATTCCAATGAAGTATGGCGAAAAAGAGATACACGAATTTGATATTAACCAAGAAGAGCATTTTTGGCCAAATGCACACGACAAGAACTATACCATTGATATTGAATTGCCTGAGTTTGTTTGTCTCTGTCCTCGATCAGGATACCCAGATTTTGCAACACTGGAGCTCTCCTATCAGCCAGACAAGCTCGTCATAGAGCTCAAGGCACTCAAGCTCTATATTAACACCTTTATGTACAGGCATGTCTCTCATGAGAATTCAGCAAATGAAATCTATGATACACTCTTTAAAAAACTGGAGCCTAGACAAATGAAACTGGTTGCAGATTTTAACCCTAGAGGAAATGTACATACAGTCATCACCATTGACAGTAGAGATAACTAGAAAACATTACAATTTGTCATCATTTTGCACTAACGATTAAAACTATATTATCATTATCCAAAAAAGGATAAAAATGATAGAGTTTAAAGATGTAATGAATAGAATTAGACAAATTTTATTATTGCAAAGAGATAAAAATAGAATATTTGATAAAGAGCTTGCAGAGGCTCTACATTTAGACCCTCAATATTATGCGGTCATCAAAAAAAGAAACAAGGTTCCCTACGAAGCTGTCGCACACTTTGCAAAAAATCATAATATAAATATGAATTGGATACTTTTTGAAAAAACACCTCAATATATTTGACCTCGAAGAGTTTTATAGCTATAATCAAATGTTAAAAATCAACTTAAAGGACAAAATATGAGTCAATTAGACGAAAAAGTAACTATGTATGTTAAGAATGCCGAGAAATTAGGTATGGATCTTTCTGCAGATCTTATCAAGAAAGCTGCTGCTGATTTAGGGCCTTCACTTTATTCAAAAGATTCTGAAACAGTATCTTGTGGAGATGAGACTGAGCTTGAAACAGTAAAAGACAAATTCTTACGTAAAAAACTTCAACTTTTAAACAGCGAAGATGAACTAGATACTGCTATAAAAAAAGTATGTGAAGACATGGGTACATCTAATAGAAGTAAATATAGAGCTATCTTTTATGCTCAGCTTATGAAAGACTTTGGTCAAGCATAGTCCCTCTTAAGTAACCAACATACAGTTATTATCTGTATGTTGTTTCTCTCTCAATATTTTACTTATTCATTTTAATACTATAACATAAATCAATACTCTTCACTTTTTCCAAAGGAAAAATATTCTTTCTCTAACTTAATACTTTAATCTTGAAACTTCCAACTGTTCCATCTATATAGAAGGGAATAAAGAAACACTTTGTGTGATTTTTAAACCATGGTGTTACGATGCAACACATACCAACACTATTCATTATTCACTATTAGTCATTCACTTTTTTCTGAAAAAAATAAGGGGGTGTGAGTAAAAACTCTTGATGCAAGATGCACCAAGAGGTATAAAGTATTTCTAGTTTCTTTTTGCGATAATCTCTTTTGCAACACTCTGTGGTACTTCGTCATAGTGATCGAATTCCATTGCGTATGTTGCACGTCCTTGCGTCATTGAGCGC
>Ga0256844_10000905_pt1 | contig 11187 bp, 10 predicted proteins | sample MusselsmetaG_FD_189100 | JGI IMG/M metagenome (GOLD analysis project Ga0256844, IMG submission 189100) | Mussel associated microbial communities from hydrothermal vent at the East Pacific Rise, Pacific Ocean - Mussels | ecosystem: Host-associated > Mollusca > Shell > Unclassified ... | reverse complement strand
TAGCCATGATTTTATCGTACCAGTTTGATTTGCCTACGGGTTATACCATTGTCTTTATTGGCTCTTTGGTTGGGATTGTTTGGGCGATGGTGGTAGGGAAACAAAAGTAAGTACAGCTCTATCTTCTATAACCATAGTAATCTTGTTCCAATCTCTTTAGCTTCTTCATGATTATGCGTTACATAGACCAATGTAAAGCCTAATTTTTCTTGAAGATTAACAATTTCTTTACGTAAAATCTTATTACGATTACTGTCCAAGCTAGAGAGAGGTTCATCCATAAGTAAAATTTTAGGGGAACGTGCTAAAGCACGTGCCAAAGCCACACGTTGGCGTTCTCCTCCTGAAAGTGCATCTATATGTCGCTTCTCATAACCAACAAGTGATACAAGATAAAGCATCTCCTTTACCTTTAACATAGACTCTTCTTTTGACATACCATTTATTTTTAAAGCAAAGGCAATATTTTCACCTACAGACATGTGCGACCAAAGTGCTAAGTCTTGAAAAACCATGCTAATATCTCTTCTTTGAGGTTCAACTACTATCTCTTTATTTTTGGAAACTATATGATTCTCAATCATTATTTCTCCTTTGTCTGGAGCAATAAATCCTGCGATGAGTCGCAAAATTGTTGTTTTACCTGAACCTGATTCACCTAAAATAACTAGCCGTTCTTTATTTTTAATCTCTAATGTAAAGTTGTCTAAGATTTTCTTTTGATTTTGAATCATGCTTATATTTTTTAATTTAATCATTTATTTATCCATTTTAATATTAAATAGATACTCAATGGAAGTGTGACCAATAGTATCATAATAAGAGATAAGGAGGCTATAATTTTAGGGTCTCCATTTGCCATTTGTGTAAAAATATAGAGAGGTAAAGTATCATACCCTGCAGGGTAAAGAAGCATGGTCAAAGTACTTTCACGTAAAGAGAAGATAAACCCAACCAACCATGCAACAATAAGAGCATCTTTTACCAAAGGAAGGAATATAAACCATACAATTTGTCTAGAAGAAGCACCAGAAAGTTGTGCTGATTCTATGAGTGAATATGGAATTTGTGCCAATTTACTTTCTATAATTTTACTACTTAAAAAGAGATATTTAATGATATACGCAAATATAATAATTAGAGGTGTAGCATAGATAAAGTTCGTATAAGATCTATTATAAAAAAGTATAAATGCAATCCCTATAAGTGTAGAAGGTAGAAGAAATAACAAAAGTATTGTTGTCCTAAAAAAAGATACATATCTCTTTTTATGTTCTATTATATAGGCAGATAAAAAGCCAAAAAACACCAAAAAACTTGCTGAAATAGTAGCAAAAATCAAACTTCGAATTAAAGGAGATACTGCTTTTTGAGAAGCAAGTATAAAACTTGTAACGTCTACTTGCATCCCTAAAGAGAAGAGAGGGAAAAGTACAATAAGAGTTACTAAAAACAAAATAAGTATAAAAAAGAGATACCTTTCTCTTGTTTTCAGATCAATCTTTAAACATTTATATGGTGATGTAAATCTTAAAGATTTTTCTGAGAAAATCTTTTGAAAAATTATAACAATAAAAGCTAGTAACAACATAGGCATAGCTGTTACTGTTGCTAGTTTAAAGTCATAAAAAGCTGAAAACTGAGTAAAACTCTCCATAGGGAAAATAGGGTAACGCAAAAAGTTTGCAACAGAAAATTCACCAAAACTTAACATAAAGACTAAAAGAAAAGAGAAGAGTATGGAAGGAGAAATAAGAGGTAAGGTAATATACCTAAGAACGGAAATCCATCTTGTATCAAGCAGTGCAGCCTCTTCCATTTTAGGATTAATTTGTTTAAGGAAGAGTATACTTATAAGTAAAGGGATAGGCAGATAAATAGAAAAAAGTACAAAAGTTGTACCTACAAAACCAAAGAGTAATGGGGAGTTTCCAAGAAGGGTATACCAAGCATAAGCAAGAATATAAGGTGGAATAAGCAAAGGGACAAGTAAAAAAATCAGTAATATAAAACGAAATTTCAAATTGGTTTTACCCAAAAGTATTCCAAGGAATGTACCTATGAATGTAGTTAAAAAAGCAACAAGAAATGAGAGCATAAGACTATTTTTAAAAGTCTCCCAAAGTATTGGATTTATAAGCATATTTTGATAAAAAGTTAAAGTAAAAGCATCCTCTACATAGATTGTCTGAAAGAACATCATAAGCAGAGGGAGTAAAGCAAAAGATAGAAGTAAACCTACAACAATACTAAGCATACTCCTTTGTAATTTCATTAGTTAGATACCCAAGCTTTTAGATAACTTTGACTCTCTAACATGTTCTTTGCTACATTTGCATAGTCAACTTTCATAACTTTAAGTTCTGAGATAGACTTTAGCCCTTTTGGTGCTGTAACATCTTTATGAAGTGGTATTTGAGCACAATCAGCTAATGCAAGTTGTTCTTCACTCTTTTTACTTAAAAGATAATCTATAAATCTCTTTGCCAATTTAGGGTGAGGAGCATGAGCAATCATCATTACAGCATTAGGCACAACAAAAATACCTACTTCTCCTTCTTTCTGATCAGGATAGATAATAGAGATATTCTCTTTTCTTCTAAACCTAGAGATGGCATCATCACTATCCACCAAAGAAAAAGCATATTGCTTCGATGCAACAAAATCTGCACTCTCCCCATTGCTTGTACTGAGTACTATTTTATTTTTTTTGAGTTTTTCTAAAAATTTTTTTGTTTTTTCTTCACCCCATATAGAAAAAAGTGCTGCAATCTGTGCTGTAGTTGTACCAAAAAGTGGATTGGCAATAACAGCTTTTCCCTTGTATTTAACATTTGTATAATCCAAAATAGAAGTAGGCTTTTGGCTAAGACTCTTTTGAGCGATAAGAACTCTAATCCTTGCAGAAAAACCAGTCCAATAATTATTCTTCTCTTTAAAAGTTGTAGGAATACCTTTGGCATTAGGACTAAGGTAAGCTGTCAAAATATTTTTTTGTCTCAATACCTCTGCCCGTATTGGTTCATTTGCCCAATACACATCAGCTTGAGGATTATTTTTTTCAGCAATAAGACGGTTCATAACCCCTGTACTTTTAGACTCTTCTGTATCGTAAACAGCATTAACTGTAATACCTGTTTCTTTTTCAAATTCTTTAATTATTGGTTCTGAAAAGACTTGGTCTTCAGAAACATAAACCGTTAGAGTTTTATCTGATTTAGTGGAAGAACAAGAGACAAACAGTAAACTTAAAGCAAAAAGAGTAAATTTATTCATAACTATTTACTAATACTTATATTAAGGTCATCAAAAGAGGTCATTGCATCAGCTTTTGTCCATACCCCTACACTACCTTTTCTATTTAACGCTTTATCTCTTGCCTCTAAATAAACTTTACCATCTATATAGCCCTTGAAAGTATCTTCTTCTTGAGTTATCTTCATACTGTGCCATCCTTTTGATAGATGCACATTAGCAGAGCTAATCTCATCACGTATTCCATCATGCACCAGATAGAAACGAAAATTATCCTCTAAAGGATTAAAACGAGCAATATAATAGTTCTTATCATCTTGCACACGCCACATAATACCTCCTCCTTGATCTATATGCCCAGAGTTTGCTCTAAATTTTACAGTAACGCTACCATTTAAAAAGGTAAATTCAGGGTTATAACAAAGATTATAGGCAATATCACTTCGTTTAACAAGAGAGAGAACAGTTGAACCATTTTCCTCTTCTAGTTGCCATGTTGCATTTTTATGCCATGTTGAGGTATTGGTCTCATCAAAGTTAACTATTGTATCTTTAGCCATAAGAAAAGTACTAAAGAGTGCGAAGGTAAAAAGTGTTTTATTTAACATAATGGTATCCTTTATGTTGCCATTCTAGCATCAATTTCTAAAAGTTCATTCCAAAGTATAATTAGCTTGCTTATAACTATGATAACTCTATTAGAAATTGAGAAGAAGGGAATGTAAACTTTTTTGACTACTTTTCCACTATATCTATAAGTATAATTTTAAAAGTTGTATAATCCCAACAACTTATTATTGATAGGATTAAGATGAAAAAACTAAACCTACAAAAAAACTTTTTTGGTGGATTGACTGCTGCCGTGATTGCCTTACCACTTGGACTTGCTTTTGGGGTAGCAAGTGGTATGGGAGCTACTGCAGGGATTTATGGGGCAATTATTTTAGGATTTTTTTCTTCGCTTTTTGGTGGGACAGCTACCCAAATTTCAGGGCCAACAGGGCCAATGACGGTAGTGATGGCAGCTGCTGTTCTTAGCTTACACAGTGATGCAAACCTAATCGCTACCACGGTAATCTTAGCAGGTATTTTTCAAATCTTTTTTGGTATTTTTAAAATTGGTAAATTTGTACGATACATTCCCTATCCTGTTATTTCAGGTTTTATGAGTGGTATAGGAATTATCATTATTATTTTACAAATTAACCCTTTTTTAGGCATAGAGAGTGATGCCTCTATTTTACATATTTTAGCCACATTAGCCGAGAGTTTATCTCATAGTAATTATCACGCTATACTATTGGCTACATTAACATTACTTATTATGTTTTTTACCCCAGAAAAAATAGCAAAAATTATTCCTCAGCCTCTAATTGCTCTGTTTGTTTTGACCCCTCTTAGCTTATATTTTCACTTTGATGTTGAGACAATAGGAACTATTCCTAGTTCTTTGCCAAGTATGGTTATGCCCTCATTGGATTTGGAGAACTATAGAAATGTTGTGGTTTTAGCATTTACTTTGGCACTGCTTGGTATGCTTGATACACTTTTAACTTCCATTGTCGCTGACTCTATTACCAACACCAAACATCAACCCAACAGAGAGTTAGTGGGACAAGGTATCGGAAATACACTTTGTGGACTTTTTGGAGCAATCCCTGGAGCAGGGGCTACCATGAGAACGGTTATCAACGTAAAAAGTGGAGGAACCAATAAAATTTCAGGAATGGTACATAGTATTATACTTCTTCTAGTTGTTCTTTTTTTAGCACCTATCGCAGCACAAATACCCATGGCAATTTTAGCAGGTATTCTCATTAAAGTAGGTGTTGATATTTTGGATTACAGATTTATAGATGTTTGGAATCAGAGTCCAAAAACAGATTTAAGTGTGATGTTGGTGGTCTTTTTTACAACAGTATTTATAGACCTTATTACAGCTGTAGGCATCGGTATTGTTTTGTCCTCTCTACTCATTGTTTACAGAATTACCAAAGAGACAAAAATAGAACTAGACAGCAAAGCACCAAAAGTAGAATATAATCTTGGTGAAGATATAAGAGTTCTCAAAGTTGAAGGTGCATTTTTCTTTGGTTCTACAACTGCATTTGAGAGTGAAATCAATAAAGTGTTAGATATAAAAACATTGGTTATTGATATTGTAGATGTACCTTTTATAGACATTACAGCTATTTTTACTTTAAAAGATTTAATCTATAAATTAAAATCAGATAATATAGAAATTGTCATTTTAGCAAAAGAGAAACATCAAAATAAACTCTTAAGTTTGAACAAAAGAGGTGTTTTTGATAATGTACCTTTTTATCAAAATATAGAAAAGTATTTAAAAGATATAAAATAGTATTATCGTGTAGTACTGTTTATAAGTAGTGCATTTGGGCAACACTTTTAATTGGTTCGCTCTATTTTGTCTGCTTTGTTGACATAATTCTTTTTAATCGTAAAGTAAAGATTTGAAAAATACTCAACTAAAACAACACTTACTCCTACAGCAATAACAACATTGTAATCTAATGTTGTCTCTATAGACAGAATAATGGCTGTCAAAGGAAGTTTCATAATAACACCCATAAAGACAGAGGCACCAATAGCAGCAAAGTAAAAAGGCTCAATATGAAATATATAAAGGTTCATGAGCTCAGCAAAGACATAACCTACCAATGCACCAATACTCATAAGAGGTAAAAAAACTCCTCCTACGGCATTAGAGTATATGGCAACTGTTGTACCCACAATACGTAAAAAAATAATGGTAAAAATAACAATAATAGAGATATGCTCATCTTGGTTCATAAGCATCATAACCATCTCTTTTCCTGAAAATGCTGCTTGGGGTTCAATGAGAAGAATTGTCCCTATAACACTTCCTCCAAGCAGTGCAAAAATATGGTTACGGTAGGCATGAAATTTTTTAAAAATTCCAATATCTATAAAGTGTAAAATCTTCTTTTTAAGAAAAAGATAGAGGTAAATAAAAGAGGTAATAAAAGGGATAAAAATTAGATTAGCAATAATATAGTCATTGTTAATAACTCTTTCAGATGAGTGAAAAAATTGAATAGGTTCCAAAAAATTAAGAGCAATAGCAAAAGAGATAACAGAAGCCAAAATAAGATAAGTCACGTACTGTTTAACAAACTGGTAAGCAATGTTCTCTATGGCAAAAGCAATCCCAGTAAGAGGAGAGATAAAAATAGCAGCCACCCCAGCACTGGCTCCGACTGAAATCATCATTTTTATAAGCATTTTAGGCAACTTAAAAAGTTTATGAATTTGATAAGCAATCATCGCCCCAATTCCAGCACTAGGTCCCTCTGTCCCTACCGTAAAACCACTTGAGAGAGAAAGTACTGAAGCAAGAACTTTTAAGAAAAGCGTTTTAACTTTTAAAGTCATCTTATTTTCAGAAACAGACTCTGCAATTTCATTAATACCATACTCTCTAATATGACTGTCTTTAGAAGAGAGATAGTTAACTAAAAAAATGGCTACAGTTGGAACCAAATAGATGTACCAAACGGGTAGAGTAGGAATTGTTTTTAATGGGTCACCCATAAAAATGAAATATGTCATAAAGACAATAAGAAGTTCATAAATGGTAATAAATATACCAGTAATAATACCAGTAAGTATGGTAGCAAGTATAAGTTTACCTATCATCTTCTATTTCCCAACTCTTAGATGTAATTGTTTATATTGTAGCTAAAAGAGGTTATGAAACTATGATTACAAATAAATTTCTATTGAAGAAAATCTCTTTTAGTTTAAAAGTAACTGTTCTGAATTTTCCAAAAGTTTCTTAACATCTTTCACGTAAATGTTTTTACGTTGATTATCAATAATATTGTCACTCTCTAACTCTTTTAGATGACGCTCAACTACATTTCTAACTGTTCCAAGAAGTTTTGCAATCTCTGTTTTAGAAAGGTTTTGAAGTAGTTGATAGTAGTGGTCATCATTTGGGTTCATATTCTGAAGAAGTAACTTAGAGAGACGCTCTGAAGTAGAGTAGAGAGAAAGGTCAGAAGCCAACTCTTCTGCATGTCGCATTTGAGATGCAATATATGGAAAAAAATGTCGATTAAACTGCTCATTGGTTTTTAACCACTCTCGTACCTTTTCAATGGGAAGTTCCAATACTTCTGATTTTTCTAAGACTTCATAAAGTACATCATGAGGTTTTCCATCTAACAAGACTAAAGTATCAAACATGTCTCCACCACGGTAGACAAAAAGTGTTTGTTCTTTTGAGTTTTCGAGGTTCATTTGAAAACTCTTAATTTTACCACTAAGGACGATGTAAAAATATTTAGAGAGTTCACCATTAAGAAAAGGTGTCTCTTTTTTTTTAAACAAAACAATCTTTCCATATTCTAAGAATTGCTGCTCAAAGCTCTGGTCTAGCTCTTTAAAAATTTCTATACCATAGTGTTGTATCACTCTGTTGTCCTTTTTATCTATTATAAATATTATAACAAAGTTTTATAAATGAACTGTAAATGGTTATACTCTAATTTAGTAAATATTGATGTATAATATAATAATTTAGAATGGGGATTAACATAATGAAAAAAAACTTAGGATTTAAAGAACTACTTGCCATAGCTGTAGGTGGTATGGTCGGTGGTGGAATTTTTACTATTTTAGGTATCTCCGTCTCTATGGTAGGGGCATTGGCTCCCTTTGCCATTGCATTGGGTGGAGTAGTTGCATGGTTTGCTGCTTATGCCTATGTTAAGCTAGGAGTTTACTATAAAGATGAAGGAGCAACCTATAGTTTTTTTAAGAGAACTTATCCCAGTTCACATATGGCTGCTTCTTTTATTGGGTGGTATACTATTTTTGGCTACATAAGTACACTGGCACTTTATGCATATACTTTCTCTTCTTATGCCATCAGTGGTTCTGACTTTTCTCAAAATGAAATTATACGTAAACTTTTAGCTGTTGTTATTATCGCTCTCTTTGCTTTTGTAAACCTTTGGAGTGTTAAAGGAATGGGAAAATTAGAAGACATTATGGTTTATGCAAAGTTGGCTATTTTATTTGTTATTTCAATGGCATTAATCTACTTTGCGAAGGTTGATTTTAATACCTTTTCAACTATGATACAAAAAGATTTAAATGCAACACCTATTTTGAGTATTTTGATTGTCTCCTCTGTAACATTTGTTGCCTATGAAGGTTTTCAACTGGTTATCAATGCTGTTAATGAGATGGAAGAACCTGATAAAAATATACCAAGAGCTATCTATTCAGCCATAGTTTTAGTGGCACTTATCTACTTTATTATAGCACTTAGTGCTGTATTGGCTATTCCTGCTGAAGATTTAATTCAAAATAAAGAGTCTGCTTTGGCAACTGGTGCTGGAGATATCATGGGAAATCTAGGACAAAATTTGGTAATTTTTGGAGCTATTTTAGCTACAAGTTCAGCCATTAACGGCACACTTTTTGGATCTTCCCGACAGATGGCAAGGATTGCTGATGATGGTTACTTACCTAAAATCGTCTCTGTAAGAAAAAACAACATTCCTAAATATGCAATTATTACCATGGCTATGGTTGCAAGTCTGCTTATTGCGATAGGTGGTCTTCGTCTTATTTTAGAATTTGGAAGTATTACTTTTTTACTGGTTTCTCTTCTGATGTCTATTGCAAATTTCAAAATACGTAAAGAGACAAAGAGTTCATTATTTATTACTCTAATATCTATTATCGGTCTATTTATGGGAACTTTATTAATTCTCTATTATGAGTTTCAAAACAGTCCAGAACAGCTCTTTTTTATTGCTGGACTCTATATGCTTCTAACTTTCTCTGCATGGAGTTATGTAAAAATTAATAAATGAAAGAACTTTAGCTTAACCCCAACGCTACACTTTTTTTGGTACAATCTCTTAAAAAGGAGTTGTAGATGGCAAAACAACGTTTTCGAGACACAAAAAAGGGAAAAATAACTAAAAACATTAAACCCAAAGAGGTAGAGAGACCATCTATCCCTTTTGCAAAAAACAGTGTAAAAGCTAAAGCCTTCTTAACTGATACCTTTATGATATTTATGCCTATTTTTTACTTTGTTATCTATGTAGTCTTTGACAACTTGAAAGATGCAGGAGAACATAAACTAGAAGCATGGGGCTACACACTTATTCCTTTTCTTATTATCCAAACTATTTTTATGTTCAAAGATGAAGGTAAAACTGCAGGGTTACGTTCCCAAAATTTAAAAGTAATCGATATGAATACGTTAGATAAGCCATCACTATTCTCTATTATTTTTAGAAATTTTTCCCTTCTTTTAACTCTATTGACTCTATTTGGGTGGATAATAATGTTCTTCAGAAAAGACCACCGTGGACTACATGACTTACTTAGTAACACTTGTGTTGTTCCCTATCCAAAGATATAGATGAACTATATATTATCTCTTTTTTACTTTTCATATTTTTCCTTAGTTGGTGTATATATTATGTATATGCCAAAAGCACTTGTAGGCTTTGGCTACGACTCTATAGAGATAGGTCTTATCTATTCAGCTGCCCCTTTTATGCGTTTTTTATTACCCTTTATTTTTAAGTACTACATCCAGTTAACCCATAAAATTTTTATACTTGCCCTTACTTTTACCTTCATTAGTTCTATACTTTTTTTACAAACAGTAGAGAGCTTCTATAGCCACCTAATGGCAAACTTACTTTTTGGGGCGTCTATGGGGATTACGCTACCTTTTGTAGAGACCATCTCACTACAAAGACTCTCTAAAAAAATGTATGGAAAGATTCGTCTTTGGGGTTCAGTAGGCTTTATATTGGTTTCTCTACTTCTAGGAGAGTTAGAACCAACTCCTTTAGCAACTCTTTATTACTTAATAGGCACAGGGTTCTTTACCCTTATTTTTGGTTACTTTGTACTTCAATATGATCAACATAAAGAGAGCAGTACCCAAGAGAGTAACAGTGAATTTTCTTTAAAAAGATATTGGGCATTTTGGACAAGTATTTTTCTTATGCAGGTTGCATTTGGTGGCTTTTATACCTTTTTCACCATCTATGAAGAGGCAAAGGGTCTAAGCCCACAAATCATCAGCTACCTCTGGACGTTTGGAGTTCTTTGTGAAATAGTTATGCTCTACTTCCAAGGACCTCTACTACAAAAAAATCTACTAAATATTTTAAAAATAGCCACACTTATCACAGCCTTTAGATGGCTACTGCTCTACCTCTTTCCCAGCTCAATAGAGATAACTTTCTTCAGCCAGTCGCTACATGCTGTTAGCTTTGCTCTTTACCATACATCTGCTATTACTTATGTATTTTCTCTATACGCACAAAAACGTTTAGCACAACAATTTTTCTTAGGTATCTCTTTTGGACTGGGTGGTTCTATAGGGGCATTTATAGCAGGATATATCTATGGAGAGTATCTGTTTCTATTTGAATCTATTATTACAGTAGGAGCATTTATAATGCTTTTAGTACATGATAAACGTAAAAATCATTTTTTATAAAACTTATAATTAACATTCAATTCATCTTGAAACACTATAATAATATAATTTTTAAAAGGATGAATATATGAATCTAAATAAACCACTAATTTTAATATCAACACTTTTTGTACTATCTACCACAGCACAAGCAACACCAACAGGGGAAGAGCTTGTAAAGAAGAACTGTGCTTCATGTCACTTCCTTGGTGTCCCTACCCCTGAACAGATACAATCATTTAAAGCACCTGCAATGGAAGCTGTACTTTTTCACGTGAAACCAGCACAAGCTAATAACGATACAAAAACAAAAGCATTTATAATAGATTATGCTCAAGAGCCTCAAATTAAAAAGTCTGTTTGTGAGTCCAACAAAGTAGCAAAATTTGGTGTCATGCCTTCACTAAAAGGTAAAGTTTCAC
>Ga0256844_10000904_pt1 | contig 11189 bp, 21 predicted proteins | sample MusselsmetaG_FD_189100 | JGI IMG/M metagenome (GOLD analysis project Ga0256844, IMG submission 189100) | Mussel associated microbial communities from hydrothermal vent at the East Pacific Rise, Pacific Ocean - Mussels | ecosystem: Host-associated > Mollusca > Shell > Unclassified ... | reverse complement strand
GAGCAACTTTTTCAAGCGATGCTTCAACAGCTGGTCTTAACTCTTCATCTGAAAATGGAATCATATTTCTCCCCTATATTTATATTAGAGGTATTTTATCAGAATTAGGCTAATAAGAGTAAAAATGTATGAAATAAAAAATGATTTTTGTAGATATTGAGTAGATTTGGCTAGGCAAGTGCCTAGCCAATAAGTATTAGACTAGTTCGATTATCGCCATTTCAGCAGCATCGCCTCGTCTCATTCTTGTTTTTGTTATACGAGTATAACCACCATTTCTATCTTTGTACTCTGGTGCTATCTCTTCCATTATTTTTTTTGTAGTATCTTTATCTTGAAGTACTGCAAAAACTGCTTTATGAGCATTTGAATCGCCCACTCTTGCTTTTGTTATTAACTTTTCAAAAAAACTTCTAATCTCTTTTGCTTTTGGTAGAGTTGTCTCCATTCTACCACTCTTTATCAATGCTATTGATAAGTTTTTAAGCAAAGCTTTTCTATGAGATGAAGTTCTACCTAGCTTTCTATATCCATGCTTATGTCTCATGACTTATGCCTCACTTTTATCTGTTTTTAACTCTTGGATCTTGGAGTTGATAGCTTTTTGAAAGTCATCATCAAACTTATATCCAACTGGGAAACCTAAAGCTTCCAATTTACTTGTAATCTCTTCAAAAGATTTCTTACCTAAGTTTTTAAGCCCTTTAAGCTCTAACTCACTCATCATACTAAGTTCAGCTACATAGCCGATATTTGCACGATCTAGACAGTTAAAACTTCTAGCACTTAAACTCATCACACTTACATCTTGAAGTAACTTTTGCATATCAGCAGAGTTCTCAAAATCATCTTCTGTTGTTGTTATATCTATATCAATCGCTTTAGAAAATACTGCTATTTGACTATTAAATGCTTCTATTGACTCTTTAAAAGCCTGAACAGGAGCGATTTGTCCATCTGTTTCGATATCAAAAATTATCTTTTCAAATGTAGGATCATCCTCTACAAGAACATTTTCGATCTTATAAAGTGCTTTTCTAACTGGTGTAAAAAATGCATCAACTGGGATATAATCCTCAGCAACACTCTCTCTAAAATCTTCACTAGGAATATAACCTATCCCTTTTTCGATAACTAAAGAGAAGTTAAGTTCTGCATCTTCATTTATAGTCGCAAGATGATTTTCAGGTGTAACAACTTCAACAACATCGTTGTTCATATCTTCACCCTTGATCTCTTTATGACCTTTAAATGTATAATTTACTTCTACTTTATTTGACTCATCTTTGATCTTAAATCTAATGTTTTTAAGATTTAAGATAAATAGTGCCACATCTTCAAGCATCCCACGGATACTATCAAACTCGTGAGTAACACCATCGATTTTTACAGCTGTTACTGCATATCCAGCAGAACATCCATAAAGAAGTCTTCTTAATGGATGAGCAACTGTGATAGCAAAACCTGCTTGAAAAGGGTATACGATGATATTTACACGATTTTCATTAATCTGTTCTATCTCTATCTCATTTGGAATGTATAAAGATGTACTTATTTTTTTCATGTTTTTGCCTTAAGTTTTATTTAGAATATAGCTCTACTATAAGTCTCTCTTCAACAGGTATAACTACCTCTTCTCTCTCAGGAACTCTAGTATATATACCATAACCCTTATCGATCTCTACATCTACCCACTCAGCAATACCTGTTTGAGCAGTTAATTCACCAGCTCTAACAACTTGAGGATTACTCTTAGATTTCTCTTTGATCTCAACTTTTTGACCAGCTTTGATTCTATACGAAGGAATATCTACTTTTTTACCATCAACAAGTATATGACCATGAGTCACAAGTTGTCTAGCAAATGCTCTTGTAGTTGCAAATCCCATTCTATAAACTGCATTGTCAAGACGTCTTTCAAGTAGAAGTACAAGGTTTGATCCTGTATTTCCTTCCATCTTGTTAGCATCAGCAAACATTCTTCTAAACTGTTTTTCACTTACACCATACATGAACTTAGCTTTTTGCTTTTCACGAAGTTGAAGACCATATTCGCTGATCTTTGTTCTTCTTTGACCATGTTGCCCTGGTGGGTAAGGTCGTTTATCTAAAGCACTTTTACCTGCTAATCTTCTCTCGCCTTTAAGGGCTAAGCTAGCACCTAGTCTTCTTTCGATTTTCTCTACTGGACCTCTATATCTTGCCATTGCCTACCCCTACACTCTTCTTCGTTTTGGTGGTCTACAACCATTATGAGGTAATGGAGTAACATCTTTTAAAAATGTAATTCTAATTCCCTCTGTTGCACCAACACTCTTAACAGCAGTCTCTCGACCACCACCAGGACCTTGAACTTTGATACCAACTTCTTTGATACCGTGTTCCATAGCTTTTACCATAACATCCTCAACAGCTTGTTGTGCCGCATAAGGAGTAGATTTTTTACTACCTTTAAAACCAAGTCCACCAGCAGAGCTCCATGCTATCGCATTTCCCATCTCATCTGTGACTGTAATCATAGTATTATTAAATGTTGCAGCGATATGTACGATACCTTTAGCAATATTCTTTTTAACTACCTTTTTTCTAGTTACTTTTCTTTTAGCCATTTTTTAAATCCCCCAACTACGCTGCAGAACCGACAGTCTTTTTTCTGCCTTTTCTTGTTCTTGCATTTGTTTTAGTCTTTTGACCTCTTACAGGAAGACCACGTCTATGTCTAAGTCCTCTGTATATACCTAAATCTTTAAGAGATTTGATATCCATTGCAACTTTTTTTCTAAGATCACCCTCAACTTGATATGAAGCTTGAATCTCTTTACGGATATTTGCCGCTTCATCTTCACTAAGCTCATGAACTCTTTTATCATAAGAGATACCTACAGCATCAAGAATCTTTCTTGAAGTTGTAAGACCTATTCCATAGATATAAGTAAGTCCATACTCAACTCTTTTCTTCTTTGGTAAATCCACACCAGCAATTCTTGCCATGCTTATCCTTGTCTCTGTTTATGTTTAGGGTTCTTGCAGATCACTCTCACTGCACCTCTTCTTTTGATAATCTTACAATTATCACACATCTTCTTAACTGAAGGTCTGACTTTCATTTTGATTCCTTTCTTAAAAAGGAGCAAAGCCCCTTTTTAATTCATTGCATCTAAAGCTTAACCCTAAAGGGTTAGAATAGTTACATCTAATCTCTTTCTTTGAAAAAAGCAAAGCTCATTTCAAATTCATTACAAACTGAAGCTTAACCCTTACGGATTAAAACTTATGCTAACTGTTTTATGAAAAATAAATTTAACAATAAAACGAACATAGACCTACACAAGTGTATATCTATAATTTCTATTTCCACTTAAAATAACGAACGAAATGGTTTATTGAATTTTAATAAACCAATAATTGAAAAAACAGTGGGCTTTTGTCAATTATTCTTCCTATAGTCCCGTCATTCGAGCAATAGAGGGCGGATTATACCCTAGTTAAGGTTAAAATTTACTTATATCTAAAAGTAATTCTACCCTTGTCTAGGCTATAAGGTGTTAGTTCAACTTTTACCTTATCATTTAACATAATCTTTATGTAGTGCATTCTCATCTTACCAGCTATGTGACAAAGTACTTTATGTCCATTTTCAAGCTCAACCATAAATGTCGCATTTGGTAGTGCTTCAACAACTGTTCCGTCTATCTCTATAACATCATCTTTTGCCATTTTTTATCCTTGTAAATACAACCTTTAAAAGGTCGATAATATCTCTGCTTTACCATCTATGATAGCAACTGTATGCTCATAGTGGCTTCCTCTTAATCTATCTTCTGAAACTACTGACCACTTATCATCCAAGATATTTGCCGTTGGTAACTTTTGGCAAATCATAGGCTCAAGACAAAAAACCATACCATTTTTGATCTTTGGACCCTGCTTTGGATTTGGTGAGTCAAGATAGTTTGGGATCTCTGGCTCTTCATGAGGCTTTCGCCCTATTCCATGACCACAGAAACCATGAAGTGGTACATATCCACGATCAGTTATAAATTTCTCGATTTCTAAGCTAAGTTCTTTAAATCTCATACCTACCTTGATAATGCTAATTGCATGCATCAGAGTATCATAAGAACAAGCGATTAACTCTTCATCCTCTTTACTGATCTCTCCTATTGGCATCGTGATAGCTGCATCACCAAACCAACCATCATATTCAACACCGATATCAAGACCTAGTATATCTCCATCTTTTACGATTGTTTCATCTGGTATTCCGTGGATTATCACTTCATTTAGAGAGGTACAAACTCCCGCTGGAAAACCATACAAGCCTTTAAAGGCAGCTTTAGCATCCAGTGAGTCTATAAACTCTTCACCCATTATATTTATCTCTTTTAGGCTCATTCCCGCTCTAACATAAGATCTTAAATGGTGGAGAGTTTGTGCGACATATTGATTTGAAACCCTCAGTTTGTCGATGTCTGAGGGTTTTTTTATAGGTATTGCCATCTAAAAACTATATTCCAGTCGCACCAAGTGTGTCATACTTGTTCATATAGATCTGAGCCTCTATCTTTCTCATCGTATCAAGTGCAACTTGAACAACGATCAAAACTGCAACACCACCAAAGTAAAATGGTATTCCTATGGACTTTATAAGTATAAAAGGCAGAGTTGCGATAAGACCTAGATAGATTGCTCCACCAAATGTTAGTCTACTTGCAACTTCATTTATAAACTCTTCCGTGCTTTTACCTGGTCTAACTCCGGGGATAAAACCACCTTGTTTTTTCAGATTTTCAGATATATCTTTTGCATTAAACACTATCGAAGCATAAAAGAAAGCAAAAAATACAACACCAAAAAACATCAATACATTAAATAGATAACCACCCGGTGTTATAGCATCAGATATAGCTAAAAGGATAGGGTTTGTACTACCACGAAGTAGAGTTGCAGGCATCATAAGTATAGCTGAAGCAAAGATAGCTGGAATAACACCAGAAAGATTCACTTTAACAGGGATATAGTTCATAACTCTTTTGTTTTGGTTATCCATCATCGTCTTTCTTGAGTATGAGATAGGAATCCTTCTCTCACCAAGTTCAACATATATAATAGCCCCAATCGTAAGAAGTATAATCGCAAACATACCTATAACAGATAAGAAGTTTAAATCACCAGTATTTACAAGACTTACAGTTCCTGAGATCGCAGCAGGAATACCAGAGACGATACCAGCAAATATAATAAGTGATATACCATTTCCGATACCTCTTTGAGTTATCTGCTCACCTATCCACATAAGTAACATCGTACCAGCAAGCATTGAAAAAGCGGCAACTGGAACAAAAGTAGACATATCAATCATGATAGCACTCTCTCCTCCACTTCCCATACTTCTAAGTCCCATAGAGACACCAACGGCTTGAACAAGTGTTATAACAACAGTTGCATATCTGATGATTTGCATATACTTTGTCATTCCATCTCGCTCTTTTTTCATCTGACCTATGTTTGGAAATGTAGCTGCTAAAAGTTCCATGATAATTGAAGCGGTGATATAAGGCATAATTCCAAGAGAGATGATACTAAGACGGCTGATTGCATTTCCAGAGAACATATTTACCATACCTAGTGCATTGTTTGCATTGTTATCAAAAAAGTGCTTGATAACATCTACATTTACACCAGGAACTGGTACATAGGATAGGATCCTATAAGCAAATAAGAAACCGAGAGTTATCAGTATCTTACTTGTTAAGTCTTTACTCATTTTTGCATACCACTATATGTGATATTTTCATCTTTGATTTTTGATGCTAAATCTTTAGCACCTTTACCGATGAGTTTAATCTTTTTAACTGATCCTTGTACTTTATGAACAGTTTTTATAGATTCGATTGTGATCTCAGTAAGATCTGCAATCTTTGTTACTTTTTCTACATTTATACTATATGGTTTAACTACTCTTGAACTAAATCCAACTTTTGGAAGTCTTCTCTGAAGTGGTTGTTGTCCACCCTCAAAACCTCTTTTTTGGCTGTAACCTGTTCTACTTTTCTGACCATTTGATCCTCGTGAAGCAGTCTTACCCATACCAGAACCTTGACCTCTACCTTTTCTCTTTCGATTTTTAGTAGAACCCTCTGATGGTGTTAAATTATGTAATGCCATAATATTATCCTCTTTATGATTTAATCATAGTAAGTGCTTTTACAGTAGCTCTTACCACATTTGCTGGGTTATTTGAACCAAGTGACTTTGTAAGTATATCTTGGATTCCTGCAAGCTCTAGAACTGGTCTAGTTGCTCCACCGGCGATTACACCAGTACCCTCTGAAGCTGGTTTAAGAAGTATTCTACTAGCATTAAACTTAACCTCAATATCGTGAGCAATTGTAGAACCTTTAACATTGATCTTAACAAGGTTCTTAAATGCATCATCAACAGCTTTTTTGATAGCATCAGGAACTTCTTTTGCTTTTCCTGAACCATAACCTATAATGCCATTTTTGTTACCGACAACTATTAAAGCAGTAAATCTAAATCTTCTACCACCTTTTACAACTTTTGTAACTCTTCCGATGTTTACAATAGCCTCTTCAAAGTCTTCTCTATTAATATTTTCCATATTCATGCCTTACACCGTAATCCCGTTATCTCTTAAGCCATCAGCAAATGCTGCAACCACACCATGATAATCATTTCCTCGTCTATCAAAAACGATTCTTTCTACTTTAGCTTTCTTTAGTGCTGCTGCTAATGCTTTTGCAACTTTAGTAGCTGACTCTTTATTTGCTTTTTCACCAAGCTTTTTTCCATCTATTGATGCTAAAGTTGTTCCTGTAACATCATTGATAGCTTGAGCATAAAGAAATCTGTTTGATTTAAATAGTGCAACTCTAGGCATTGCCTCAGTTCCTGAGATCTTGCCTCTTACTCGTCTTACTCTTCTTGCTTTTAATGCATTTTTCTGTTTTAATAATTTTCTTCTCATCTATAATCCCTATTTAGCCGCTGTCTTACCAGCTTTTCTGATGATGTGTTCATCCACATACTTAACACCTTTTCCCTTGTAAGGCTCAGGCGGTCTAAAACTTCTAATCTCTGCTGCAACTTGACCGATAACTTGCTTATCGTCACCACTTATAGAGATTACATTTTTCTCCACTGCGATTGTTACATCTTTTGGAAAATCATAGTTTATAGAGTGAGAAAAACCTAAGTGAAGCTCTAAAACATTACCTTTAACAGCAGCTTTATAACCAACACCATTTATCTCTAATTCTTTTTTATAACCCTCTGTAATACCAACGATGATATTTTGAGCTAGTGCTCTAAATGTTCCCCAAAATGCTCTATCAGCTCTGTCATCACCTTTTGGTGAAAAAACTATTTCACCATTTTCGATTTTAACATCAACAAAGCTTTTTGTATCTAACTCTTTTTGTGAATTACCTTTTTTAAAAGATAAAACATTTCCGTCCAATTTAACTTCAACACCATCTGGTATTGAAACAGGTTGTTTTCCTATTCTTGACATCTTTTTCCTTTTTTACTTGTCTACGATTTTCTCGAATGCCGTAAAATACTCAGATCTACCAAATACTACAGATTATCTCGCCACCGACGCCATTTTTATATGCAATTTCATTGCTAACTACGCCTTTTGAAGTACTAACTATAAAAGTACCATATCCATTTTTAAACTTTTTAATCTCAGAGTTTGGTTTATAAACACGACGACCAGGTTTTGAAATCTTTTTGATTTCATTGATTACTTGGTTACCATTGTCATCATATTTTAAAACAACTTTGATAAATTTTTTGTTTCCCTCTTCTTCTACGATATTGTAACTATCGATATATCCCTTTTCTTGGATTATCTTTACAACTGACTCAACTAATTTTGAGTGTAGAAGTTGTGTAACTTCTAACTTTCTCATAGAGGCATTTCTTATTCTTGTTAGTGCATCTGCTACTAAATCATTTACCATTATCTATCCCTTACCAACTTGATTTCTTGATTCCAGGAAGTTTGCCTTCATTTGCCATTTTTCTAAAGCAAATTCTACAAATACCAAAATCTCTATATACTGAGTGAGGTCTTCCACAGATCTGACATCTAGTGTATCCTCTAACAGCAAACTTAGGAGTTCTTTTCGCTTTTGCGATCATCGATTTCTTAGCCATTACTCTCTCCCCTTCTCAAAAGGCATACCAAACATCTCTAACAATCTAAAAGCTTCTTTATCATCTTCTGTTGTAGTTACAAATGTAAGATTCATACCATGTATCTTAATAATATCATCAAATTGAACCTCTGGAAATACTAACTGTTCATCAAGTCCAAAGTTATAATTTCCTCTACCATCAAAACCTTTTCTAGATACACCTCTAAAATCCTTCACTCTTGGAAGAGTAACAGAAACTAGTTTATCTAAAAATGTATACATATTTTCACCTCTAAGAGTTACCATAACTCCTACTGGGAAATCTTCTCTAAGCTTAAAACCAGCGATTGATTTTTTTGCTTTTGTAATTACAGCTTTTTGCCCTGCGATTAAAGAGATAGTATCTACAACATTTTGTAGTACTTTTGTATCTTTAGCCTCTTCACTAGCTCCAACACTGATAGAGATCTTCTCTAATTCAGGAATTTGCATAGGGTTTTTTATATCAAACTCTTTAGCTATTTCAGTTTTTATCGTATCTTTATATTTACTTAATAATCTAGCCATCTTATTTACCTTCTACTTTAACAACATTTGAGATATCTATTGGCATCTCTTTGTTCTCAAAACCACCTTGAGGGTTTTGTTCCGTTGCTTTTGTTGCTTTTTTAGCGATTTTACATCCTGCAACAATAACTTGTGAAGTTTTTGGCATAACTTTTAAAACTTCTGCCTCTTTACCTCTGTCATCACCAGCGATAATTTTTACAGTATCACCTTTTTTGATATTAAACTTAACTGCCATTATAGAACCTCCGGTGCAAGTGATACAATCTTCATGTAACCTGCATATCTAACTTCTCTACCAATTGGACCAAATATACGAGTACCTATTGGCTCACTTTTAGCATCAAGTATAACTGCCGCATTTTCATCAAATCTAATAAGTGAACCGTTTTCTCTTTGGATCTCTTTTCTAGTTCTAACAACAACTGCTTTTATAACTTGACCTTTTTTAACTTTTCCATCAGGAATAGCTTTTTTAACTGATGCTACGATGATGTCACCAACACTTGCATATCTTCTTTTAGATCCGCCAAGAACTTTGATACACATGATCTCTTTAGCCCCACTGTTGTCTGCAACAGCTAGTCTTGTAAAACCTTGAATCATGCTCCAACTCCTCTATCAGTGATCTCTTTTATAGTGAAAGATTTGTTTTTAGACAATGGTCTACACTCAACAGCGATAAGTTTATCACCAACGTTTGCATCATTGTTATCATCATGAACTAGATACTTTTTAAATCTTTTTACGATCTTGTGGTATCTAGGATGTGTAACTTTTCTCTCTACTAAAACTGTTACTGTCTTCTCACCAGTCTTTTTAACAACTGTTCCTTTGATTTCTCTTTTTAAAGCCATCTTTACGCCTTATCGCTAGAAGAGATTGCTGTTTGTATCTTAGCTATATCTCGTCTAACCTCTTTGATTTCATTTGGGTTATTTAACTGCATAGTTCTAAGCTTAGCTTTAAGCTTAAATAGCAACAACTTTTTCTCTTTTAACAACTCGTTTAAAGCTTTTATATCTTTATCTTTTATCTCAGTAAATTTCATTTTCATTCTCTCGAGTTATGATTTTTGTTTTAAATGGTAACTTGTGTTTAGCCAAAGTTAAAGCCTCTCGTGCTATCGCTTCGCTAACTCCTGCCATCTCAAATATGATCCGTCCAGGTTTGATATTCATAACCCAGTGATCAACTGCACCTTTACCTTTACCCATTCTTGTCTCTAATGGCTTAGCAGTGATAGGCTTATCAGGAAAAACACGAATCCAAGATTTTGCCTCTCTTTTTACATGTCTAGTCATCGTGATTCTTGCCGCTTCTATCTGACGAGAGTTAATTCTTCCACCCTCAGTAGCTTTAAGTGCAATATCGCCAAATGCTATAGAGTTACCTCTGTAAGATTTACCTCTATTTCGACCTTTCATCTGCTTTCTATATTTTGTTCTTTTTGGCATCAACATGATTATTCACCTCGTCTTTTATTTCTAGGTTTTTTATCATCTCTTTTCTCAGCTTGAATACCTTTAGCAAGTACCTCACCTTTAAAGATCCATACTTTGATACCTATGATTCCATAAGTAGTATGTGCTTCTGCAAAACCATAATCAATTCTAGCTCTTAGTGTATGAAGAGGAACTCGTCCCTCTAAGTACCACTCAGTTCTAGCCATCTCAGCACCACCAAGTCGTCCAGCAACAGAAACTTTGATTCCTTTTGCTCCACCCTTCATAGCACCCTGAATAACTTTTTTCATAGCTCTTCTAAATGCAACTCTACGCTCAAGTTGAGTAGCTACATTTTCAGCTGCTAGTTGAGCTGAAGTTTGTGGTTTTCTCTCTTCTTGAATGTTTACATTTACCTCTTTACCAACAAGTTTGAACAGTTTTGCTCTTAACTTCTCGATATCAGCACCCTTTTTACCTATGATGATTCCAGGTCTTGCTGAAACGATTGTAACTCTAAGCTTCTTAGCAGTTCTTTCGATGATGATTTGACTCACACCTGCATAATAAAGCTCTTTTTTTATATAAGTTCTGATCTTATAATCTTCACCTATATTTTGAACTGTTGTCTCAGGAGATGGATACCATCTAGAATCCCAGTTTCTGTTTAGACCTAGTCTAAGACCAATTGGATTTACTTTCTGACCCATTCTAAGACTCCTTCTTGTAATTTTTTAATATCTCTTTAGCTTCTGCTGTCCACTTATCTTTAACATCACCTTTGATACCGATATTTTCATCAAGCTCTTCTAGTTGTGCTTTTGTAAGTTTTGCAACTTGCTCTACAGATGTGATACCTTCAGCATTTAAGCTCTTAGCAACTGCCGGACCCACTCCACTTAAAAGTGTAAGATCAGTTAAATCAGTTTTAGAACTTGCTTTTTTATCAGTAGTAACTTTAGCTTTTGAATCAGCTTTCTTACTATCATCTTTTTTAGCTGCTGTTTTT
>Ga0256844_10000903_pt1 | contig 11203 bp, 6 predicted proteins | sample MusselsmetaG_FD_189100 | JGI IMG/M metagenome (GOLD analysis project Ga0256844, IMG submission 189100) | Mussel associated microbial communities from hydrothermal vent at the East Pacific Rise, Pacific Ocean - Mussels | ecosystem: Host-associated > Mollusca > Shell > Unclassified ... | reverse complement strand
CTTGTGTCGTATCCGGAATCGCTATGAAAGTCTGGCTGCAAATGTTCTCGGCATGGTTGAGAGTCTGGAGCAAATGACTCCAGGAGCCCATGTTACCCTGAAAAGTTATTTTAAAAAATTTGATTTTTACAGTAAGTTTTTGTTAGCTCCTCCCTCCCTTGATTCGGCTCCTCCCTTTGTCTGCTCTGTGCAGGACGGCATGAATAATGATCATCTTGTTGGTGGAAAAGCCTCTCAGTTAGCAAGCCTTGCCCTTGAGCTTGATCTACGTATCCCTGAAGGATTTGTAATTACAACAAATAGTTTTAATTATTTCATGGCCTATAACGATCTCCGCAGGCCAGTGGATGAGATTCTCTGTACCATAGAAAGTGGGAACCCGACTAATCTGATTGCAGCATCTGAGAAACTTATCGATTTAATCATGAATGGGGAGGTACCTTCAGATATTGCAGATGTAGTGATGGCTGCATGGAACAATTTTGTTAATAAATTTGATGAACCTCCTCTTGTTGCCGTGCGCAGTAGTTGTCTGAATGAGGATGGTGCCTGTTCGTTTGCCGGGCAGTATTTGACTTTGCTTAATATTAGTGGTGAGCAATTACTTAATGCCTGGCTGAGGGTGGTCAGTAGTAAATACACACCAGAGGCTTTGGCCTATCGTATTCATTCAGGGTTAGGCGATGAAGAAACAGGGATGGCCGTCCTGGTGCTTGAAATGGTGGATGCAAAAGCCAGTGGTGTCATGTATACAGCTGATCCATCCGGTGGAGATAAAAATAAGTTTTCCATCCATGTTGTACGTGGACACGGAGATGCACTTGTCAGTGGTAGGGTTATTCCGGAATCGTTTGATGTGAATGCCAAAAGTGATACTGGTGGAACAGACATATTAACAAAATCAGAATTCGATGAGCTTTGTAAGCAGGGGATGCGTTTTGTTGATACCTACCCAACACCAAGGGATATAGAGTGGTCGATAACGGAAGATGGATGCCTCATATTTTTACAGTGCAGACCCCTTGAAATTCAGCAAATAATTAGTGATGCGGATAATGTGGAGCCTCTGGCTGAAAACGGTCAGCTTTTGTTTCAAGCAGGGGTGACAGCTGCAATTGGTCAGGCGTGTGGCCCTGCCTACGTTGTCGATTTTGAGAATTCTTTGGAAAAAGTTCCCAATGGAGCAATTCTTGTTCTGAGTGAAACCCTACCGTCTGCTGTCCGTGTTTTAAAACAGGTTAGTGGGGTGGTGGCAGAGCTTGGTTCTGTGGCTGGTCATTTTTCCACTGTATGCAGGGAATTTGGGGTGCCATTAATTTTGGCCGTAGGAGATAAAGTCGGGAAAATTACGCATGGAGAAGAATTAAGCCTTTTTGCTGATATTCAAGAACTGTGGCAGGGGAATTGTCTTCCGGAAGTAAAGACAGAACCACTGTATACAGTGCAGAAAGATCTACCTTATTTCCGAAGACTTCGTGGACTTTTGGGTTTTATCACACCCCTTAATTTGCTTGACCCGGAAGCTAAAAATTTTGTTCCTGAATCTTGTCGCTCGCTGCATGATATTATTCGGTTTTCCCATGAGCAGGCTGTACAGACCATGTTTTCTCTTGGTGACAGGGGCAGTGGCAGATCGAAAGGAAAAAGAAAATTACGTTCTGATCTTCCACTTGATGTGTTTCTGATTGATGTTGGCGGAGGCTTGGAGGTAAAAGAAAAAGACTCCGCAGGTGAAGATGTTTCCCTTGATGAAGTTTGTTGCCCCCCTTTTCGTGCTCTGTGGCAGGGGTTGACACATCCAAGCGTTGAATGGGGCGAGCGCTCTCATTTTGACTGGAAAAGCTTTGACGAAATTAATTTGGCTGGTGGCTCTGTCAGTATGGATGCTTCAGAGTTTGCAAGCTTTGCGGTACTTGGAGAAAATTATGTAAATCTCAACATGCGTTTTGGATATCATTTTACTCTGGTGGATGCTATGTGCGACAGCGATGCTGCAAAAAACTATTGCCAACTTAGGTTTGCAGGTGGAGGAGGTGACTTTTCCGGGAGAAGCCTGAGAATAGACTTTGTTGAGACCATTCTCAGGGATAGCGGATTTGAAGTCAAACCTCGTGGCGATCTGCTCGATGCCAGAATACAGCACATGACTGCAGAAAAACTGTTACAGAAACTAAAAGTGGTGGGGCGTCTTCTTGGAGTAACCAAATTAATGGATATGCGTCTTAAAGACGAAGCAATGGTAAAAGAACAGGTTAAAGCTTTTTTGACGGAGTCTGCGTAAAATGAAAGAAAAGAATATGTCCTATCAGTTGGACTGGCTTACAAACCAGATTGCTGTTGGGTATGCGCCTATGTCATACGACCAGCTTGAGTCCATTAAAGATCAGGGAATAATAGGAATTGTGAATTTATGTGAGGAATTTACTGACTTGCATGAAATAGAAGAACAATTTGGTTTTGAAGTTTACTATCTTCCGACTCCTGATGAATGTGCTCCTGACATAGAAGAGATGAAAAAGGCTCTGGAATGGATGGATGAAGCACTTTATCTGAAAAAGAAGGTCCTTATTCATTGTCGTCATGGACATGGACGTACAGGCACTTTTGTCTCCGCATATTTCCTGAGGCGTGGGCTTGCGCTAAAGAATACAGAAAAAACACTTAAAGGGAGCAGGGCAAATCCAACTAACTACAGCCAGTGGAAGCTTCTTAAAAAATATAGTAAACAACAGGGACAGCTAGATGCCAGGGAGGCAACCATAGAAAACCCAAGTCCCACTGTTGACCTGTTTCCATTCTTTCGTGATTATGAAGCGATCCTTACGGATGCAGGTACAGAAAAGCTGGATACAAGTATCTGTAAACAGCCTTTTGATTTGCAACTTGTTGAATCGGTCTATGTTAGCCATGTCATTAATTCAAACTTGAGTCGTGAAAAGCGTAAAGCTGTTCTTGAACGTGCATTTAAGGCCGAGACTCAAGAGGAAGAAGCGGAGTTTATTTGTCCTCTTTTTGAAGATGATAAATGTTTGATATGTGATCGACGCCCCTTGCGCTGTCATAGTCTTCCTGATGATAAGCATACGCATCTGTTGGATCAAATTACGACAAAAATTTCAAAGGATATCTTTTTTGCTCTTACCGATTCGTTTGTTTCAGAAGGTAACTTGTATTTTTCAATTATTGATACCGTATCCGGTCGTTTTGTGCAGCAGTATTTTCAGGCTATGCGTGCTGAAGGTGAGGCTTAGCAGAATATGAAGAAAAACAGGTCCAAAAGGCTCCTTATCGTTGACGATGAAAGGGATTTACTAATCCTTTTGCGCAAGGTTTTAGCAAAAAAGTGCGATTGTAAGGTGGCCATTGCCAAGTCTGGTGATGAAGCATTGGAATTGATTACTTCATGGCACCCAGATGTGATTATGACAGATATTGTTATGCCTGATTTGGATGGCTTACAACTTCTCGAGAAGGTCTATGAAATTGACAGAACTGTCAGTGTTGTTGTGATGACAGGTTATGGCACCATAGAAATGGCAGTTGCTGCTTTAAAGATAGGTGCATATGATTTTTTAGAAAAACCTTTTGATAACGCTCAGATAAGTCAGATTATTCTACGTGCTTTTGAGAGAACCCAACTCCTGCGCGAAAATTTGCAACTGCATAAAGAGTTACAGAAAAGTGATCACCACACTGAGTTTGTTGGAAAGAGTATCCCTCTACGGCAAGCAATAGATCTTTTGACCCGTCTTAGCCAAAGTGATGCTACAGTCTTAATACGAGGAGAGTCGGGTACCGGAAAAGAGGTTGCTGCCAGAGCAATTCATAACATGAGTGAGCGCGGTGACAGGAAAATGGTCACAGTTAATTGTCCGGCGTTACCTGAACAGATCCTTGAAAGTGAACTTTTTGGATATGTAAAAGGTGCTTTTACAGGAGCCGATAATGATAAAGATGGACTTTTTCTTGAAGCAGCAGGATCCACCATACTTCTTGATGAAATTGCCGACATTCCGGTATCTCTTCAGACGAAGTTGCTTCGAGTGCTACAGGAAAAGGAAATACAACCCCTTGGTCAGACTAATACGGTAAAAGTGGATGTCCGAGTTCTTGCATCAACCAACCAGGACCTTGAAGCTAAGATTGAAAAAGGTGAATTCCGGGAAGATCTTTTTTATCGTCTGAATGTAATGACTGTTACAATGCCGTCATTGGATGAAATCCGGGAAGATATTCCATTGCTTTCGTTACATTTTTTCAATGAATTTGTGCTGGAGTATAAGCGGAAGGGGATGGAGCTATCCCCAGAAGCGCTGCAATGTCTTGAGCGAAGGGGATGGAAGGGGAATGTTCGTGAATTACAGAACAGACTGAATCGTGCTGTTCTCCTTGCACCGGGCTCTGTTGTAACCCCTAAAGACCTGCTAAGTCCAGAAGAGTTAGCAGAAGAAGGGGCAATTGATAAGACAGGATCTGAAGTTTCAGTTCGTATCCATCGACTCCCTTATAATGAGGCTAAAGAAGAAGTAATGTCATCCTTTACTTCAGCTTATCTTGAAAGAGCGTTGACAGTCAGTGGTGGTAATGTCTCTGCTGCTGCTCGTGCTAGTGGCCTGGGAAGACAGTCTTTTCAACGGCTCATGCAACGCTTACAGATTCAGTCAGAATCATTCAGGACGCAATAATGCATACAAAAATTTACTGATAATCTTTGACTTTATGGACTGTTTCATTCTTGCCCCTCCCTGCATCGGTAATGATGCACTCCTGTTTCGCCTTTGCCTAAAATAGAAGTATAACGTTTAATAACAGACAGATAAGCTACCCCTGGAAACGCGTAAATCCTCTGTTTGGTGCATCTTTTGTGATGCGGTGCAACATATGTGTTGCACGGTGCGGTGCTGATTGTAAAAGTATCTAGAGTACCACGCTGTCGCATTATCGAGTTGTAACCCCTTGAAGTTACATATATGTACTTCCCGTTACAGAAGTGAAATGTTTTTGGCATCATATGTGCAACAATAAATTATATAAGCCTGCTGTTTCGTGTGGAGACAGATAGAAATGATTGAGTGGTAACTTGAATATAATGTATGAAATTTTGTAAGAAAACACACGGGATGTTCCCGTTTTTCCTTCTTCTGGTACTGATTGTGTCTCCTGGTGATGCCTGGGCTGTTCAAAGTCATGGTGCTCCGGAAGGCTTATATGTTCATCAACTGGCTCATGTTTTTTATACAACTTCGATGGGATATCTTTTTTGGGGCATTCGGCGAAGTTCTTTTAAATCCAAGGGCTGGGTTTTTCTCCAGGCATATTGTATTTTCATAATATTGTGGAATGTGGTTGCTTTTACGGGGCATTCTCTTGCTTCTCAAGTGGATAGCTGTTTCTTTATTTCTGAGAATGGCTATTTGAGTACACGTTTAGTCGGGCCTTTTACTACCTTAAAATTTCTGGTTTATTTGTCAAAGCTTGATCATCTCTTCAGTATTCCGGCTCTCTTGTGTCTCTACCTTGGGATGAAAGGACTCTATCGAAATAGTCTTGAGGAAGAGGAAGTATGAACAGTATTCCAATGTTGCCAACTATAGTTGTGGCGATGGCCGGATCAATTATTATAATTGTTTTGTCTTTTCTCTCCCTGTTCTATGCCTATCAATTGATTCGCAGGCAGCCTGAAAACTTTTTATGGGGTTTCCTTTTTTATTTTTGTATCACTTTAGTTTGTTTTTCGGTATCCCGTGCAGTTGGGCATCTTCTCAAGCAAATATTGATGATCAGTGGTAACCAGGAAATATGGTATGAAGTGGCACCATATTCCGGTGGCTTCAATTCTCTTCTTATGATTTCTCTTGCTGCGGTAAGTATTTATTACAATAAAGGCCTGGAAGCGTTTCGGGCGATGCAGAAAAAGGCTATCAGTTTGAGACATGCCAATGAGCAGCTTGAAGTGTCGGCAGGTAAGCTCCAGAGATTGAATGTAAATTTGGAAGAGATTGTGGAAAGACGTACTAAAAAGCTTTCTGCTTCAGAAAAAAAATTCCGTAATTTCTTCGTTAACTCCAAAGATATGGTTTATTTTTGCGACTCGGTTGATAACCTTGCGACCATGAATAAAGCTGGTTTTGGAATGCTTGGCTATTCCATGGAAGATGAACCACAGCTGTCGCTTAGTGATATTTTTCGCAATGAAGACGATGTCGATAAATATTTCAAAACCATTATTGCTGACGGCTTCGTGGAAGATCTTGAGGTGGAGTTTGTTCGTGCCGATGGTACTGTTATTTATGTGCTTCTCTCTGCAACAGCTGTTTATGACGAAGAAAAACAATTTGTCGGTTGTGAGGGAATTGCAAAAGATCTGACAAGGGTCAGAACCATGATGGAACAGCTGGCATCCAGTGAAAAAATGGCTTCTGTTGGACAAATGGCTGCTGGTGTTGCACATGAAATCAATACACCCTTAGGAATTATTCTTGGGTATTCTCAATTGATGATGGATGATTTTACCCCGGAGAGTGAAGAGGGGGAGAGCCTTGTTGTTATAGAGCGTCAGGCGAAGGCATGTCGTAAGATTGTAGCGGATTTGCTTAAATTTTCACGCCAGTCAGAAAGCGCACGTGAAAATATTTTGCTTAGTGAAGTGATGGAAGATGTTCTGGCAGTGACGGAACACTCTTTAAATATGGATCACATTAATGCCCATCGTGATTTAGATAAGAATATACCAAAGATTGTTGGAGACACAGAAAAATTACGACAGGTTTTTATCAATTTTGTAAATAATGCCCATCATGCCATGGAAAAACAGGGTGGTGGCGAGCTCTATCTTTCCTGTCGATATGATGCAGAAAAAGAACAGGTTGTGGCTACGGTACGTGATACAGGGCATGGTATTCCAGATGAAGTTAAGGCAAAGATTTTTGATCCCTTTTTCACCACTAAACCTGTTGGGAAGGGTACAGGGCTTGGTTTGTCTGTTTCCTACGGGATTGTTAAAGACCATGGTGGCGTCATTGAAGTAGAAAGTCCGGTTAAGAGTGATGACGGAAAAACACAGGGGACCCAAGGGACAGCTTTTCATGTAAGGCTACCGGTGGTGTCACAGGAAGCATCACCTGTTATTGAAAATTAAATAGTATGCAGAGAAACGCATTAATAGAAAACTAAAGCTAGGGGAATCAATTATGGCGGAAATTTTAGCTCTGGATGATGTAAGAGACGCAACAGTTTTGATTGGGAAAATTCTTTCTAAAAAGGGACACACTGTACACACTTTTACAGAAGAGGATAAAGCTATTGCTCATGCTAAGGAAAATAAAATTGATTTGGCTATTCTTGATATTAAATTGGAAAAAATGAGTGGTGTTGAAGTATTGGCGTTCCTGAAAGAGGAACAGCCATCCATGAAAGCCATAATGCTAACCGGTTATCCCACTGTTGAGACAGCGCGTGAAGCCATTAGTTTGGGGGCAGATGAGTATTGTGTTAAGCCCATTGATCGAGATGAACTTGAAGAAAAAGTCGAAAAAGTCCTGAAGTCCAGTGGTAAAAAAAGTACGAAGAATGGTTGAGATTTGTAAATGTGTGAATTGGGGCAATAAATTTGGCGAGAGCAAAAACATCTAAGGTTCTCGCCATTCTCTATCTTACTTTTTCAACTGTAGATTAAGTCTATGTTTGCTTGTCAATCAACCCCTGCTTTTCAGGGAGATTGTTATACGATTTGTTTGCGAGAAGAAATATGTATGGAAAAACACGAATGTTATCTTTGAGAACCAACTGAAAATTGAAAAATTTAATAGGAGCCGAATGATTAAATGCCGTTGTTAAAGGAACAAAAATATCTCAAGGTTTTCCAGAAAGTAACTAAGCTGACCTCCATGGTGCTGGATCATCAGCAGGTTATGAATACGATTGTCTGTAGTCTTCCGGATCTTTTGGACGTGGATGCAGCAACCATTCGCCTGCTTGACGTGGATACAGGTCAGTTCGTCATGGGTGCTGCCCATGGTCTTTCAGCGGAATATCTCTCTCGAATCAGCATTGATACAGAAGAGACCATAGAGATGATCCGTTCCGGTTATCCCGTGGCAAAGACCGATTTGCATTTGCGAGAAGGGCATCTTGATCAGGAACTGGTACAAAATGAAGGCATAAAGTCAGTTCTTACTTTACCCATCCTGTTTCAGGACACGATTATTGGAATGCTACGACTTTTAACCCGTAATAAACGTGTTTTTACGGCAGATGAAATTTCTTTTTCCATGGCACTTGGTGAACAGGTAGGTATTGCTATCTCTAACAGCAGAATGTTTTCAGAGATGGAAAACCAGGTGAATTTTATGAAAGAGGTGCAGGAACTCTCCAATCTTGTAAGTTCCAGCCTCGACCTGTCCATTATCCTTAATACCATTGTTGAGCGTTTGCCCCAGTCTTTTGGTTGCAAAGGTTGCTCCATCCGCCTGCTTCAGTCTCAGAGTAATCAGCTGAAACTTGTGGCATCTTACGGTTTATCCAAGACATATCTGGAACGCGGACACATTGAGAATGAAAAAAATGTAGAGGCTGCATTATCTGGGGATCCGGTATCTATTTATGACGTGAGTAACGACGCACGGATAATTTACAAAACGAATATGGAAGAAGAAGGTATTAAATCACTTCTTTCCATACCTATAAAAGCAGGAAATGATGTCATTGGTGTACTTCGTATTCTTTCTGATGTCGCACGTTGTTTTACAAGCAGTGAAATCAATTTTGCTGTGACTGCAGCAGAGGTTGGGGGCGTTGCTATCCGTAATGCTAAGACCTATCAGCAGATTACGTTGTTGTTTAATCAGATAGAGGAAAATGAGCGCTTCCTTGCAAATATTCTCGATTGTATCAGGCCTCAGTTGTTGGTTGTTGATAAAGAAAAACATCTGATTTTGGTGAATCAGGTGCTGCAGGATGTTATGAACTGTTCTGAAAATGACCTGCTAGGAATACCCTACGAGACCCTTTGGCAGGATAGAGATTTTGAAGAAGCAGATTGTCCGGTGAGCAAGGTTCTTGACACCGGGAAAAGTGCTACTTTTACCCACAAGTTATTCCAGGATGGCCAAGTGTTATGGAATGAGCGTACAGCTTCTCCAATGATTGGTCCGGATGGCAAAGTAGAATATGTAATAGAAGTTATACGTGATATTACAGCAAAAAAGCAGTTAGAAGAAGAGCAGTTGGAACGAGTTAAACTCCAGGGAGTTATAGAGCTTGCTGGAACAGTTGCTCATGAAATTAATTCACCACTGTTTGCTGCCTTAGGGACAGCACAACTTTTAGAGGAAGACCTGGAAAACCAGTCTCTCATTGACGACGTAAAAACAATTGTCAGAAATCTTAAAGAAATAGGAGTTCTGACGAAAAAAATGACCAGTATGACGGGTTTCGAGAGTCGTGATTATGTTGGTGATGCGAAGATTGTAAAAATTATGTAAGTTTCTTTAAATTTGGTTAACTAACTGACCAAATAAAAATGAGGAGGAAGTATGAAACGATTTTCATTACTCTTAATTGTTTTAGCAGGCTTAATGTTTGCCAGCAGCAACGCTATGGCCATTGACGGCACGATAAGTGCGAAGAGCGTTAAAGCTGGAAGTTCAATTGGGGTTGAAGGAAGTATCGATCCCGGGCAGGAACTTTTTGTGGTAGTTTGTACCGATTATCTATTTTCACCAAAGGACGCGCCAGGACCAAAAGAAAAGTCCAGATTGATGAATGGAAAAAAAGGTAAACATATCTTTGGCGATACAGCTATTCCACCATCATACTACGTTGTGACCACTGCCCCTAATGCTTTGGCAACTGCTAAGGTAGCACCAAAAGGTCAAACCAAGGGGATCTTTGCCTTTCCTCCTTTTAAGTACAATGTTGAAGTAAATAAAATTAAAAAGTGGGCCGATGTAGATGCTGCTGCAAAGGCTGCTCTCGGTCCTATTACCACAGAAGCTCAGTGGAAAATGCTGGTTTACTCCCATGAGAAAAAATTCGGGATGAACACCATCGTTAAGGAGAAGCCTCCTACAGGTGGTAACGCTCGTATGGTTATGAGTGATTACGGTACCGATGCTAAACAATGGAATGAAGGCGTTTCAGTTAAGCTTGATAAGGCAACCGGTAAATACTCTGTTAGCATGGCTCCATACAAGAATCTTGCCCCTGATACCAAGATGGCAGTTTATGTTAATGGACAAAAGATAGACACATTTAGCATTGAAAAGTCTGGTTTTTTCTTTAAAACCGGTAACGTATACATGAACCCAATGGTTGTTTTCATTGGTGCATTTGTTATTGGTATTCTTTTTGTCATCATGGGTGCCGCTGGTGGTCTTTTTACCGCAGCATTCCAGATCACAGTTATTGGAACCAAAGGTCCCGTTGGTATTAATGCTGGTAATACTATTAAACCGACAAACCTTTTTCTTACCATGTGTTCTCCAATTACTGGTCTTATGACCTTTGTTAAAGAGAAGCGTTTTGCCACACCTGTTGCTATTCCTTTTGCTATTGGTATCGTAACTGGTGCGTTCTTTATTGGACCCCCACTGTCTGCAAAATATTTGAACCTTGCAGCGTTTAAATTCTATCTAGGAATCATCTGTCTCGTTATTGGTGTCAAACTCTTTATCGAGTCTCTGCCAAGCTCAATTAAAAAGAAGAAGGCTATGGCAGCCATTGTTAAGAAGTTCAATAAAGCTGTTAAAGAAGCTAAAGAGTCTGGTAAAGCATTACAGATGGGTTCTATCGAATTTGATAAGTTCAATCCGATCGCTTTTGATATGCGTTTCTGGGGAGAGACTTTTGTTGCGAAACCTCTTCTGATGCTGCTTGGTGGTATTGTTATGGGTATTATTGCCTCCTCCTTTGGTGTTGGTGGTGGTTTTATGTTCATGCCTTTCATGACCACATTTGTCGGTTACCCTATGTATCTAGCTGTACCGATTGCTCTTGCCGGAACATTTTCCACCTCAATTGGTGCGATCTCCAAGTACGTTATGATGGGATATCAGCCTGACTGGATTATGGCTGCCTTGATCGCTGCTGGTGCCATGTGTGGTGGTATTATTGGACCAAAAATTCAGAAGAAACTGCCTGAGATTGCTCTCAAGCGTCTTCTTGCTGGTGCTTTGATTCTGACCTGTCTGAAGTACACTGGTCT
>Ga0256844_10000902_pt1 | contig 11207 bp, 7 predicted proteins | sample MusselsmetaG_FD_189100 | JGI IMG/M metagenome (GOLD analysis project Ga0256844, IMG submission 189100) | Mussel associated microbial communities from hydrothermal vent at the East Pacific Rise, Pacific Ocean - Mussels | ecosystem: Host-associated > Mollusca > Shell > Unclassified ... | reverse complement strand
AGGAAGTATCAACGCATCTGCGCCTAAACCTAAAGTGAGTATACATACCATAAATAAACTACGCATATTTTTTCCTTTTTGAGTGATGAAATATATCTAAATCTCACTTTCTTTAGCATTAGTATGACTTAAAATTGTGAAGTGGTGGTGTAAGACAAAAGTCTTTCATTTAAAAGCTATAGATAAACGGAATCTTAATCACAATTTAGATAAAATTATTTATATTATAATACTAGGTAAGATACAGATGATAAAAAGCCTCCTTAAAGTTTTCGGAACTCAAAATGACAAAATCGTAAAAAACTATCTCAAAAAAGTAAAGCACATTAATGTACTAGAAGCCACTTATGAAGCTATGGATGATACAGCACTTAAGGCTGCATTTGACACACTTAAAGTCTCTGTACAAAATGAAGAAAAGAGTATCGATGATGTTCTTTATGACTCTTTTGCCATTACCCGAGAAGTGGCTAAACGTACACTGAACATGAGACACTATGATGTACAAATGGTAGGAGGTATGGTGCTCAATGATGGAAACATTGCTGAGATGAAAACAGGTGAAGGTAAAACACTTGTAGCCACCCTAGCAGTTGTACTCAATGCCATGAAGGGTAAAGGTATTCATATCGTAACAGTCAATGACTATCTTGCCTCAAGAGATGCAGCTGAAATGACACCTTTATATGAGTTTCTTGGTTATAGTGTAGGTTCACTTACTTCTGAATTACATAATGAAATAGAGAGAAAAGCACAATATTATGCAGACGTTACCTATGGTACCAATAACGAATATGGCTTTGATTATCTTCGTGACAATATGAAAGTACGTGCCGAAGAAAAAGTACAACGAGAGCATCACTATGCCATCATAGATGAAGTGGATTCTATCCTTATTGATGAAGCTAGAACACCCTTGATTATTTCTGGACCTACTCAGCGTGACCATAACCACTATGCACAAGCAGATACCATAGCCACACAAATGCAATCTGGTGAAAAATTAGAGACTAAGGCTGGTGAACCCGAGCAAACAACTGGTGACTTTATCGTAGATGAGAAAAATAGAACTATCGTGATGACAGAAGATGGACTCCAAAAAGCACAAGACCTCTTTGAGGTAGAAAACCTCTATTCTCTTGAAAATGCTGCACTTTCACATCACCTTGATCAAGCACTCAAAGCACATTATATCTTTGTAAAAGACAAAGATTATGTGGTACAAAACAATGAAGTCATCATTGTAGATGAGTTTACAGGAAGACTGAGTGAAGGAAGAAGATACTCTGAAGGATTACACCAAGCATTAGAAGCCAAAGAAGCTGTAGAGATACAAGAAGAATCCCAAACCTTAGCAGAGATTACTTACCAAAACTATTTTAGACTCTATGAAAAACTCTCAGGTATGACAGGAACTGCACAAACTGAAGCCACGGAATTTGCACAAATTTATACCTTGGATGTTATCTCTATTCCTACAAATGTACCCATTGCCAGAGATGATAAGAATGACCTTATTTATAATACTGAGCGTGAAAAAATGGATGCAGTGGTACGTCGGGTCAAAGAGCTTCATACAAAAGGTCAGCCTGTACTTATAGGTACTGCGTCTATCGAAAAATCTGAAATGATAGATGAAAGACTTAAACATGAAAAGATACCTCACAATATGCTTAATGCAAAAAACCATGCGCAAGAAGCAGAGATAATCATCAATGCAGGACAAAAAGCGGCAGTAACCGTGGCCACAAATATGGCTGGACGTGGAGTAGATATCAAGATTGATGATGAAGTAAGAAGCCTTGGTGGTCTAATGATACTAGGTACAGAAAGACATGAGAGTAGACGTATAGATAATCAACTACGTGGTCGTTCTGGTCGTCAAGGTGACCCAGGAGAGAGCCAATTTTTCCTCAGTCTTGATGATGATTTACTACGTATTTTTGGTGGAGAGAAAATCAGAAATATTATGAATAAACTGGGTGTTGAGGATGGTGAGTATATTGATTCTAAAATAGTCACAAGAAGTGTTGAAAAAGCACAGAAAAAAGTAGAGAACCAACATTATGAATCTCGTAAACATATCTTAGAATATGATGATGTAGCTAACCACCAACGTAAAGCTATCTATGCCTTTAGAAACCAATTACTTGACCCTGAATTTGACATCAATGCAAAGATAAAAGAGAACCGTGAAGAATATATTGCTCACCTAATGGGTGAAGCTGAAATCTTTGAAGGTATGCCTACAGAAGATTTTGATGTAGATAAATTAGCTGCATTTATTAAAGAAGAGTTACATATAGAAGTACAAGCAGAACAATTTAAAGACAAAGAAGTAGAAGAGATGACTACTATGATACGTGATATGATGGAGAAACTTTACGAAAGTAAAATGTCTGAGCTCATTCCAGAACAACGTCAAGAGATAGAACGTATCTTATATCTTCAAGTACTTGACCCTCAGTGGAGAGATCACCTTTATGAAATGGATGTATTAAAAACAGGTATCGGGCTTAGAGGATATAACCAAAAAGACCCACTTACTGAGTATAAACAAGACTCATATAAACTTTTTACTGATCTTGTTACGCGTATCAAACTAGAAGCAATAAAAACGTTACAGCTTGTACAATTTGACTTCAGTTCTGCAGAGGAAGAAGAAGCAGCTGTTGAACATATACGTGAAGAGTTAGAAGCAGATGTAGCAGAGACTACACTGAGTACAGAAGAAAATGAAGAAGATCAAAACACAAATAAACCCCTCACTGCAGATAAAAAACCTAAAAGAAATGAGCTATGTCCATGTGGTTCTGGAAAAAAATATAAAAACTGTTGTGGACAAAGTGGACCTAAAAAAGGTTTATTGGCATAATGTCCCGTACACTCCCCTCGCCTAATAAACCTTTTATTAGGCATATAATTAAACACTATCTGAAATATGATAAAGAAAATCCTTTTATATTTGTTTCTGCACTGTTGGCTTTTTTAGGTATTGCTGCAGGTGTTATGGTCATGATGCTTTCTATGGGAATTATGCATGGTATGCAGGAAAGTTTTACCAAAAAACTTTTTGTGATGAACTATCCTCTTACCATACTCCCTATAGAAGAAGAAGCTGTCAATGATACACTAGTACAAACACTCAAAGAAAAGTTTCCTCATTTGAAATTTTCTCCTTACTATACCACACAAGTAATCTCCAAAAATGATGGGGCAGTCCAAGGCTCATTGCTTTACGGAGTAGGCTATGAACAAGAAGCTGCACTGAATGATGTCTTTCAAAAAGCAAAAGGAGATTCAGAAAATAAATTTAGAGTGATTATGGGAGAAGGTCTTTCTTTTGAAATGAATGCACCAAAAGGTGAAAAAGTCACACTTTATTTTTCTGAACAACAGGCAGTAGGTTTTGGTACTATGCCATTACAAAAACGTTTTATGGTTGATGGGGTTTTTAAATCGGGACTCAAAGCATACGATAAAGCTATTATGTATACCACACTCGAAGCTTTTGAAAAGTTACTAAAGCGTACACCAGGGGCCTATGATGGATTACATATTTATGCCAAAGAACCTATAGATAAAATAGACGCTATTAAAGCTATTCTCCCTAAGAATGTTGTCATTGAAGGATGGTGGCAACAAAATGGTAATTTTTTTGCTGCTATGGAAATGGAGAAAAAAGCACTTTTTTTAATTTTACTTCTAATTATCCTTGTGGCTTCTCTTAATATCATCTCTTCATTACTGATGACAGTGATGAGTAGAAGATCTGAAATTGCACTACTACGTACACTAGGTGCTACCAAACAGGAAATTAAATCTATATTTTTCAAACTAGGACTTATCATTGGCTCAGCAGGTATCCTTGCAGGTACGATTCTTGGGGCTATTGGTATATGGGTACTCACAACCTTTGATATTATCTCTATGCCTGAAGATGTCTATGGTACCAATAGACTGCCTATTGATTTAACACTTAGTGATTTTTCATTTATCCTTATAGGTACAAGTATCATCATCCTTCTCTCCTCACTCTATCCTGCGAAAAAAGCTTCACAAACTGACCCTTTAACTGTTTTACGTAACGAATAGCTTTCTCTTTCTTGACATTTTTTGACATTTTTACCTTATCATGTTAGAAAATTATATGGAGAGATTCTTATGGACAGAGCTATACGTATCGCACTTAAACAAATACGAAGTAAACTAAAAAAGATAACAGATGAAGAAGAAAAAGTAAAACTCAGAGAAGAATTGGCTCATTTGAAATATATGTTACGTAATGAAAAACAATCAGCTTAATCTAAAATATTAAGAAAGTCATTACCTTTTTCAAAAACATCTAGTAATGAATTTTCATCTTCATCTTCGAAGATGTTAAATGGCGAATCATCAAACATACCAAACATAGTATTATACATCTTAGCGTTGTAGTACATCACCCCAGACATAAATTCTGCAGATTCCCCAGTATGTTTAAAACCTTTATAAAAAGACTTTCCTGTATCATGAATATCTTCAAAAAAAGTATGATTTTCTTTTTTATTAAATCCAAAAATACTTGGTATTTCCAAACTTTCAGAAAAGGATGAAGAGTCTTCTTTATCTTCCAATAAAGTATTTTTCATATCTAAGAATGTTGTACTAATTGCGTCTATAATACTATCTGTGTTTTCAGGCAATATACTTTTTTTATTCCCAAGTGAATTTGATATGTCATTGTCTTTTAATGAAATCGTAGTAGGTATATTTAATTCTTGTCGAATGGCTTCTATTTTTTTTTCTTTGTCCGTAAGTATTTTTTTATCTAAGTGTAATTCTTGTCGAATTTGAGCAGCTTGCTTTGCTAATGCTTCTGCAGATTCTTTTGTAAATTCAGCAGAAATATCAATAGTAATCAATAGCAAAATAAAAATAAATCTTTTCATTATGACTCCTTATTCCTTTATTATACACCATTTTCTACTGATTAATAATATGGCCAGGAGACTCTAGTGTTCTTTTGATTAAGCGCAAAGGAAGTGTAAGTATATCCTGTGCTGCAGATGTTTTTACAATAGGTTTCTCTAATGTTCCAGATAATTTTAAACCAATAGTCACACTCTTATCTTTACCTAATAAAATATACCCCAATAAAGGAAGACTACCTACTACTTTACCTAATTCTCTTGCTGTTTTAATCGCTAAATCCATATGAATGGTTTTGTTTTGTATATTTACTTCACCTTTACCTGCGATTGTTGCTGATACCCCTTTAATATAAATGGAATCAAAAATAATTCTATCTCCAATTTTACGGTATTCCACGACACCTTCTTCTATCTTAAATCCTTTTTCAGAAAATCCTGGACTATTAAAGGTTGCCAAAGCAGGAAGAGCGTTGATAAATGCCAAAGTGTTGTTATATGTTTTAAAATTTTTCATAACACCTCCTTCTATAATAATCTCTCCATGCATAGTTTTATTTGGATTCCCTGATATATTTAAAGAATATCTTCCATTCTTTAAACCTTTAAAATGAATAAGCGGATGCAGGGCCCTATCTTTCATACGTAGTGCTTTAAGGGCAACTTTTTCTCCTTGAATAGAAAACTTCACGATATCTCCATCTGTAGAAGCATATGCCTTTACGCTACCATTTTTATGTACCTCTATATCATAACTATCTGTAACCAAAACATGATTTTTATAGCGGATGTTAGATTTTTTACCTACTATCACTAATTTTTTTACTTTCTTTTTTTTAGATTGTTTTTTTTCTGCTAGAAATTTTTCAAGGTCTATATTAATATGATTAATATCAATACGCCCTTTAGATGCATTAAAATGTACTCTCTTATCAAAGGCATAAAGGTGAAAACTTTTTTTATCTATTTTCCCCTTAATAGGTATGCTGGTATGACAACTTTTATTATTTGTATATAAAAAACAAGATTTTCTATCTAATAGTCCGTTAAAAGTATATTTTCCTTTTCCTAAAGAAAGAATATCAATATTTCCTCCATCTATGTTTAAAGGTATATTACGTAAAAAAGGTTTTAATTTTTTAATTTTTTTAGCCTTTATTAAAAGTCCATTTTTATTATTTCTTATACTTAATCCTAACGTAGGGATTTCAATATTTAGTCTTTTTTTATACTTTATTCTTAAAGGTAAGTGTTTATTTTTTAATACTATTATCTTTTCTTTTTGTCCTATAATGATTTTCTTTGCATTAAATTTTAAATTTGCTTTTCCCTTTGTCGTATCAATATTTCCTTCTACCTTGCCTTCATACCAGTCATCTTTTACATGTACATTTTTCAATGTTATATTTTTATTCTTATACTCTACTTTTCCTCCTCTCACAGGGAAAAGAGCTTTAGCTATTTTTACCTTTCCTGGATGAAGTAGAATATCCAAAACCACATCCTTATCTTTTGTACTATCATATACAGCATGTGCTTTTTGTATAGGTAATTCAATATTTTTATACTTGAGTAGCCCTTTGGCTACATGAACATCTACATATGTCATTATTTTTTTTGTATCTATATTACCCAAAGGAATATCAATTTTTATATGTGCTTGGGTATGTGTATTTTTATGTCTTACTGGTATATCTAGGTTATATGATTTAAGTATTTTTTGAACCTCATTGTCTAAAGGACTTGAAATATTTAAATCAAGATTTAAATACGTTTTTCCACCTATTAACTGTGATATAATAATTTTACTTCCACTTAAATTTCTATCTAAATATCTAGGCGTATCCAGGTCAAAATATAGTGATTCATCTTTAAATACTATAGAGACATTCTTAGCTACAACTGGTGCTAATTTATCTTGATAAAAAATATTTACATTATTTAATTTAAGATCTCCTTGAAGACTTTTATAATCTATATTTATATCCTCATTCTCTAACAATACTTTCCCCTTTAAGTAAGAGAGTGTATACGATTTTGCTTCTATCTTATCTACTATCCATGCCTCAATATTTTTATTTAAATCAAATGAATGTATGAGTGTTTTTAAGTCTTTAAATCTATTGGTGCTTAGATTAAAAGTAATTGTATCTTTTTCTTTTTGTGCTTTAAATGCACCGGTAATATGATAGGCATTAAAATTACCTGATGCATCTAGAATATCTGTATGCATGTCATATACTAGTTTCCCGGTAATATAACTCTGACTTTTTTTCAAATATAAAAGGGATATATCTGCTATAAAATTATGGTGCTCTCTATATATATTTCCTGCAATTTCATAATCATCACTCGTTACATAGAGTGTATTATCTGCAAAGATAACCTTTAATTCATTATTATTAAATTGAATATTTTCTAATTCAATATAATGAAAAAAGGTAAAAAGGTATTTAATTACATCAAATGTTTTGTCAATTTTTTGAAAAGAGGGTTTTTCTTTTGAACGAGGTATCACGATTTTCTTAGTGACCAGCGTTAACTTTTTATCAAGTTTGAGGTATAATCCTTCTACTTTATACTTGCCAAATGCAAGGGAATCAGCTTTAATACCTACTTTTAACCAAACAAAGAAAGCGATAATGATGACAACTGAAAATAATACAAAATCTCGTAAAAGTCTATGGAAAATAGGTATCATATGGGCTATTAGCATTTTACTAGCTTTAATCATTGCATTTGCCCTTTACCTAAAGTTACCTATAGCCTCCAAGAAAACACTTCATATTCCTAAGGGTTCGATTACTCATATTATATCACATCTGAATAAAGAAGGTTATGATGTTGGATCACTTGATACATTTGTTTTACGTTTTCTAGGTACAGTAAAAACAGGATGGCTAGATATAGGAAAAACAAAACTTAGACGTATTGATTTTTTAAGAAAACTTACTTCAGCTAAAACAATGATACATAAGATTACTCTTGTCCCCGGAGAGACTAGCTATATCTTTTTTAATAAAATTGCAACAAAACTAGCACTTGATGCAAATAAACTTCAAGAAGAGTATAAACAACTTTCTTTTTATCCTGAAGCAGGTATTTATGCAGATACCTATCATGTGCCCTATGGTATAAAAGAAAAAAATCTTATTACATTTCTACTAAGAAGCTCACAAAACCGATATAAAACAATTTCTCTTCAAACCTCAAAAGACTATAATCAAACTAAATGGCTACGTACCCTCACCATTGCTTCCATCATCCAAAAAGAAGCAGCAAACAATAAAGAAATGCCTCTTGTAGCCTCTGTTATCCATAACCGCTTAAAGAAAAATATGCGACTACAGATGGATGGTACACTCAATTATGGAAAATATTCCCATATAAAAGTTACACCAGAGCGTATTAAAGATGACAATTCAACATTTAATACGTATAAATACAAAGGCTTACCACCCTCACCTATTGGCTGTGTGAGTACTTATGCTATAGATGCTGCATTGCACCCTGCTAAAACAAATTATCTTTATTTTATGCGAAATAACAAGGGACTACATGATTTTACGGATTCTTTTAAGAAGCATAGGAAGAATATCCAAAATATAGGTAAGTAGGTAATTAATTGATAATATTATTATGCTAGAATTCTACAAATTAATTGTTAGTGCCAAACTTGTTGTAAAGCAAGGACGGAAAGCTGCGGGTCTTATATAAGAGATAGCCGAGTTGCCATTTTTACATACTGTATTAATGTCTTCTCTTTTTCTCCCAAGTATAATTCGTCTTTTAATTAAATAACCATAATTATTGTTCATGCCAAACTTGCTGTGAAGCAAGGACGGAAAGCCACGGGTCTCAATATGAGATAGCCGAGTTGCCATTTTTACATACTGTATTGATGTCTCCTTTTTTCTTTAACCCCTCATGTACATAATCAATAAAAAATAAATAACTAGAAAGAGAAAAAATGAATACTAAAAAAATGATAAATCTACTCACAATGAGTACATCTATACTTCTACTAAATGCTTGTGGAGCAAGTTTTGATAAACAAGCTAGTAGCTTAAATGAAAAAACAAGTTCTGACCCCTACCAAACAGAGGCAACACAATACCAGTCAAATAACTATTCGGCTATGAATACACCTAAAAAAATGGAGGAAACAGAAGACCAGTCAACCTCTCAGGTTAATAAAATACCTAGTAAAAATATTGCACCCAAACAAACAGAACCATTAAGTCAAAAAAATAAATTAGGGAAACTTACTGTTTCTTCTGATAGACACATGTTACAGTATGCAGATGGTCAAGGATTCTTTTGGATGGGCGATACAGCATGGCAACTTTCTTATAAATTAACTAAAAATGAAATTAATCATTACCTCACAGATAGAGCATCAAAAGGATTTACCGTCATTCAAATGTCTGCGGTTGACCAACGCCATTTTCCAGAAAATCAAGAGGGTGCAAAACCATTTAATGACATAAGTTTTACTCCAAATACTGCATACTGGGAAAACATTGATTATATCATAGATAAAGCAGCAGAAAAGGGATTATATATTGCATTACTTCCTTCATGGGATAAAGTTTTAAAGACTACAAATGAAGCAAAAAAATATGGAAAATTTATTGCAAATAGATATAAAAATAAAAATAATATCATTTGGATTATAGGTGGAGATAGTGATGCTTCAATCGGAAACTATAAAGACACATGGAATACTTTAGCCAAAACTATACATAATATTATTGGGGATAATCAACTTATGTCTTATCACCCTTCTGGATTTAACAGCTCAGCTAAATGGTTTAACCATGAAGATTGGCTTGACTTTAATATGGTTCAATCAGGACACTGTTCAGAACTAGAAGAAGCAAATAATTTCTTCAAAAATGCCTATAATGCAAGTTCTGCTAAACCTATATTTGATGGTGAACCAAGATATGAAAATATAGAAAAATGTTTTTATAAAAAAGATAGAGATCATACAAGATACACAGCACAAGATACAAGAAAAATAGCCTATGAACAAGTATTTTCTGGTGCATTTGGTCATACCTATGGTCACCAATCAATTTGGCAAATGTTTAATTTTAGTAAAAACTATGAAGAATCTGCAGGAAGTGTAAGTAAATCATGGAAAGATGCATTAAATGATCCAGGTGCATCTCAAATGGGTTATCTAGCAAAACTTATGAAGAGCAGACCCATTCTTAAAAGAGTTCCAAAACAATCAATTATTCAAAGTGGGAAAGGTATTGCAACACAAGGTAAGGGATATACCATGGTATATTTACCAAAAGGTGGAAGTATCACTGTTAGACTTAATCAAGTAGCTAAAGAGGTAAAAGCCTGGTGGTATAACCCACAAACAGGAGATGCAACACTAGTAGATACATATAAAACAGCTACACAAAAATTTACTACGGGTAATGATGACATGGTACTAGTACTTGATGATAAGAGTAAAAATTTTGGTACACCTGGTCAATAAAGTTTTAAAGGGGTATAGAACTTTACCCTCCCCTTTATAAGCATATCAGAGATAATCTATAAAAAGCTTCGGGTCTCATAAAAGAGATAGAGAGTTGCTATTTTTACATACTGTATTGATGTCTTCTTTTCTATTTAACCTTCATACACATAATCAATAAAAAAAGAGAAAGAGAAAGAGAAAAATGTATACTAAGAAAATAATAAATCTACTTACAATAACTACTTCAATACTTCTTTTAAGTGCTTGTGGTAAGAATTTTGATTCACAGACTAATAGCTTAAATGAAAAAACTAGTTCTGCATCTTATCAAACAGATGAACCAATTAGCCAACAGAACAGTACAAACACGCTAGATACTGAAGTATCTAGCCAAGAAAGTTTCACCCCCAAACAAACACATGAGCCTCTAAATCAAAAAAATAAATTAGGTAAACTTACTGTTTCTTCAGATAAACATATGTTACAGTATGCTGATGGACAAGGATTCTTTTGGATGGGTGATACAGCATGGGAAATGTCTTTTAAATTAAATAAAAGTGAAGTGAAAAAATACTTTTCTGATAGAAGGAATAAAGGATTTAATGTTATCCAAATATCTGCAGTAAATAGTAGACGTTTTCTTCAAAATACAGATGGAGAAAGACCATTTAACGCATCATATTCAAAATCAAATGAGGCTTATTGGAAACATATAGACTATATCATCACAGAGGCAGAGAAAAATGGGATTTACATTGCCCTACTACCTTCTTGGAATAGTGCATTGATTAGTGTAAAAGAGTCTAAAGATTATG
>Ga0256844_10000901_pt1 | contig 11210 bp, 12 predicted proteins | sample MusselsmetaG_FD_189100 | JGI IMG/M metagenome (GOLD analysis project Ga0256844, IMG submission 189100) | Mussel associated microbial communities from hydrothermal vent at the East Pacific Rise, Pacific Ocean - Mussels | ecosystem: Host-associated > Mollusca > Shell > Unclassified ... | reverse complement strand
TAACTCGTTTCCATCAGTCGCTTGGGCAATCATCTGCATTGCTTTTGCTGATGCGTTGGCAAGGGCTACTTGTGCTTGAGCTTCTAATTTAGAGGCTTCTAGTTTTCCTTGGGCTTCTAAAATCGCTGCGTTTTTATTCCCTTCTGCTGTGGTCTCTATGGCTCTTCTTTCTCGCTCTGCTGCTGCTTGACGTTCCATAGAATCTTGCATTGAACCACTTGGGTTGATGTCTTGAATCTCTACAGATTTAACCGTAACACCCCAATCAGCCACATCATCTATAATGCTGTCTTTGAGCCGTGCTTTTATCATCTCACGGTTACTTAGTGCTTCATCAAGTTTCATCTCTCCGATAATTGAACGTAGGGTGGTCATAATTAGGCTTGAAATGGCTAATTTAAAATCTTCAACCCCATAGAGTGCATCCTTTGGATTGGTTACACGTACAAAAGCGATGGCATTGGTTCTGATAACAGCATTGTCTTTTGTGATAACCTCTTGTTGTGGAATATCCATAATAATATCTCGGGTCGAGATACGTTGACGTACATTATCGACATAGGGAATAATGACATTTAACCCAGGGTGTAAGGTTCGAGAGAATTTTCCCAACTTCTCAATCACCCACTCTTCGCCTTGGGGAACAATTTTGATTCCTTTATAGAGTGTAATTATGACTCCAATGACTAAAATAACAAGTATGTTTAAGCCTTCCATTTATAAATCCTTTAATCTTTTTATACTTTTGCAACTTCTATAAGTTGCCCTTTAATTTCTACAATTTTAACACGTGTATTGGGTGTTAAATTCTCTTTTGATGTTGCTGTCCATCGACTATTTCCCAATACGGGTGTGTCAAAATAGACTGTTCCTCGTTCATTTATTTTAATATTTTTCTCTACAGTTCCTAGTGTCTCTAGTGAGTAGTTGGATTGACCTGATGTTTCAACAGAGTTGTCTTTCATATATTTAAACCACAATGCAATAGAAAGAATTGATAAACTTATCCAAATGGTAAGAGCTACAGTTAAAGAGATGGGATAGATTACATCAATAATACCCACAATAATTCCAGCTACTCCCAGCCCCAAAAGCATAAATGTTCCTGTAAACATTTCCATTGTCAATAGGATAATGCCAAAGACTATCCAATGCCACCAAAATAAGTTTGTTGATAAAAAATCTAACATTTATGAATCCTTAAATATGTTTTAAAAGGTTAAAGACTATTATACATCAATAACCTAAGTAACATAAGCAACATTTGGTTATAATCGCGAAATTTTTTAACTCCCAAGGATAAATAATGTCAAGTTTAAATGTATTTTATGACAAAGATTGTGATCTTAATATCATTAAATCAAAAACAGTAGCAATGATCGGTTTCGGTTCTCAAGGACACGCACACGCAGAAAACTTAAGAGATTCTGGTGTAACTGTGGTTGTAGGATTACGAAAAAATGGTGCTTCATGGGCAAAAGCAGAAGCAAAAGGTTTTGAAACACTTACTGTTGCAGAGGCTTCAGCTAAAGCAGATGTTATTATGATTCTTCTTCCAGATGAAAATCAAAAAGAGATTTATGAAAATGAGATTGAGCCAAACCTTAAAGAGGGTGCTACAATTGCATTTGGACATGGTTTTAACATCCACTACGGAAGAGTAAACCCAAGAAAAGACATTAATGTTACCATGATTGCTCCAAAAGCACCTGGTCACACTGTAAGAAGTGAATTTGTAAGAGGTGGTGGGATTCCAGATCTTATTGCTGTTGGTCAAAACCCATCAGGAACAACAAAAGAACTTGCTCTTTCATACGCTTCAGCTATTGGTGGTGGACGAACTGCAATTATTGAAACAACATTTAAAGATGAGACAGAAACAGACCTATTTGGAGAACAAGCTGTTCTTTGTGGTGGTGCAACAGCATTGGTACAAGCTGGTTTTGAAACATTAACAGAAGCTGGTTATGCTCCTGAACTTGCTTACTTTGAGTGTCTTCATGAGTTAAAACTAATTGTTGATCTTATGTTTGAAGGTGGAATTGCAGACATGAGATACTCTATTTCAAATACAGCTGAGTATGGCGACTATGTAAGTGGTAAAAGAGTAATCAATGCTGAATCAAAACAAGCAATGAGAGATATTCTTACAGAGATTCAAGATGGTAGATTTGCAAAAGACTTTATCTTAGAAGGTCAAGCAGGATACCCAAGAATGAACGCTGAAAGAGCAAATGACAAAGAGAAACTTATTACAAAAACAGGTAACTCTCTTCGTGAAATGATGCCTTGGATTTCTGCTGGTAAAATTGTAGACCAAGATACAAACTAATTTTTTATTATTAGCTTATTGTGGGTATGCCTACCCACAATAGGAAATACCTCTTTTTACTTTTCATCAATTATTCTTCTTAATCTTATCTAAACTATTTATTATTAATTTATAAGTTCTTCAGTAGTATAATAACTATTCGCAATTCAAAAAATAGGAAAAAGAGATGAAAAAAAGATTTTTAAAATGGAGTATTGCTCTACCTTTATTGGTGGTAATAGGATTAACGAATGTTACAATAGCCAAAGAAAGTACAAAGTATGACTTAACGGAAGCTCCTAAAAACATGACTTGGGTTAATATTGTTGTTCAATCAAATGATACAACACTTGAAGATTTGGGATCAACGTATTATGGAGATGTTAAAGAAGCCACTTTAATTTATAATGCCAATAGAGAGGTTATTCCTAAAAGTAAAAAATTAAAAAAAGGAATGAAACTTAAAATGCCTGTTACCAGTAAATATATTGATCAACCAGAACATTTAGGTTGGAATTAGTATAAAAAAGAAGAGTTGAATTTTACCTAACTCTTCTTTTTCTATCCAATCATCCGTTTAAATGTTGTAAGTAAAACAGCCAAAATACCCTTTGGTTTAATTAGTTGAGCTATAAATTCATTATAGCTAAGATTACTCTCTTCTAAAAATGCTTCTAAGTAAGCTAATGATTTTTCCATTCCATGTTTTTTTTCTATGGCAACCATGGTAGCATAGAGTTCAGATGTTTTATCAATAATATCTTGAGGTGCAGCACGTCTAAATGCTGTGAGTGAAATAATTTCTCCCTGAGCATTAAATTTTGGCTCTAAATCAGCAATAACCCAGTAGTATCTCCCATCTTTTGCCAAATTTTTGATTACACCAGATATAGGTTGACCTGCTAAAAGTGTCTGCCAAACAAGAAAAAAAACTGCTTGTGGCATATCGGGATGTCTTAATATATTGTGTGGTTGATTAATCAGTTCTTCTTCTGAGTAGCCTGAAATTTCACAAAAATTTTTATTGGTAAAAATAATAATACCTTTTGTATCGGTTTTACTTACAATGAATTTTTTTTTAGAAAACTTTATCTCTTCATCTAATACTATTGGTCTATAAAACATAATATTATCCTTTATTTTTAACTTTATATAATTTATTTTATCTAAAGTTATCTAAAATAAACTTTTTTTATTAAAAAAAGTTAAAAAATATTATTTAATTTTGATTTGTAGATTTAAAAGTAGAGAGAGTTTCCGTAACGATGTTACGGAAAAGAAGAAAAAAAGAGGATTAAGATCTGTTTTTACCAGCGATAATAAATCGTAAAGCATTAAGCTTAATAAACCCTTCTGCATCAGATTGATCATAAACATCGTCTTCTTCAAAAGTTGAGTGTGCTTCAGAAAATAGAGATTTCACTGACTCTCTTCCTACTACCATTACATTACCTTTGTAGAGCTTTAATCTAACAGTTCCTTCTACATGCTCTTGTGTTGCATCAATGGCAGATTGTAGCATTTCACGTTCAGGAGACCACCAATAACCGTTGTAAATAAGCTTTGCGTAACGTGGCATAAGCTCATCTTTTAAGTGACTGGCCTCTCTGTCTAAAGTAATAGACTCAATGGCTCTATGACCTTTTAACATGATTGTTCCACCTGGGGTTTCATAACAACCACGTGCTTTCATCCCTACATAACGGTTTTCAACAATGTCAATTCTACCGATTCCATGTTTGTTACCATAGGCATTGAGTTCTGTAAGAATAGTAGCTGGAGTCATTGTTTCACCATTGATGGCAATTGGGTCACCATTTTTATACTCTATGGTAATATACTCAGCTTCATCAGGAGCATTTTCAGGGCTAACAGACCATAACCACATATCTTCATCTGGCTCTTTGCTTGGGTCTTCAAGAACCAAACCTTCATAAGAGATGTGTAGTAAGTTGGCATCCATTGAGTATGGAGATGCTTGACCTTTTTTCTTCTCAATTTTGATTCCATGAGTTTCTGCATACGCTAAAAGTTTTTCACGGCTGTTCAAGTCCCACTCTCTCCAAGGTGCAATAACAGCAATATCAGAGTTTAATGAAAGGTATCCCAATTCAAAACGTACTTGGTCATTTCCTTTTCCTGTTGCTCCATGACTTACAGCATCAGCACCCGTTTCATTGGCAATTTCAATCTGTTTTTTAGAGATAAGAGGTCTTGCAATAGATGTTCCTAAAAGGTATTCACCTTCATAAATTGTATTGGCTCTAAACATAGGAAATACAAAATCTTTTACAAACTCTTCACGTAAATCTAAAATGAAAATGTTTTCAGGTTTGATGCCCATTGCTAGTGCTTTTTGACGAGCAGGTTCAACCTCTTCGCCTTGACCTAAGTCTGCTGTAAACGTTACCACTTCACACTGGTACTCATCTTGTAACCATTTTAAAATAATACTGGTGTCAAGACCACCTGAATATGCTAGTACTGCTTTTTTAATCTCTTTTTTTGCCATAATATACCTTTATTAACTCGTAAAAATTGTGTGGAATTTTATCATATAAAACTACTCATTTGGCTTTGGATTAATAGCTATTTAACATCATAGGTTGCTCTTCAAAGAGGTCTGTCATTAGAATTTTTAAGGAGATTCCATTGTTTGTTTTTAACTCTTTTCTTATAATGTTCAGTAAGTAGGAGAATCATTGAAATTCCTCCCAAATATCAAACTGTATCCCAAAGAAAAAAAGTGAAAGATGAAGAGTATTATTTGTCTGGTGCTTCAGCAAAAAATGCTCAAACACGTTTAAGAAGTCAATGTGATAAAATCAGCAGGACGAGCCTATCAAGAAGCGAATGGTTTGTCAATTACCAATAAACTCTCGATTGAGACGATGTAAGCTTTAGAGATTTACTAGAAAGTTATCTGGCTCTTTTAATGTTTCGTAGATGTTCTTTATATGAGTTTGTAAAATCATGTACTCCATTTTTATTTTTCATAAAGTACAAGTAGTTGGTCTCTTTTGGATGAAGGGTGGCTTCTATGGCTGTAATGGAGACTGAACAGACAGGATAAGGAGGTAGACCTTTATTTGCATAGGTATTAAAACCACTTTTATCCTCTTTTATACGTTTCGGTGTCACTTTGACATGTGAATATTTTCCATAGTTGAGTGTTCCATCCATCTGTAAGGGCATATCTATTTTAAGACGATTGTAGACAACCGAAGCAACAATAGGCATCTCTTTATTATTTGCAGCCTCTTTTTGAACAACAGAGGCGATGGTTAAAATTTTTAACCACTCTTTTTTATCATATTTCTTGAGATGTTTTATTGAGAGTTTTTTATATTTCTTATCACTCTGTTCAACCAGTGCTTTAATAAGACTTTTTTCATTAGAATTTTGTGCAATATGGTATGTTTCAGGAATTATTCCTGCCTCTTGATAGGGTGAAAATTCGCTATAGTATGCTTCTAATTTGTTCTTGTCAAGTTTGTACTCTTTTGCAATCTCTTCTAAAAATATAGGGCGTGTCTCTCCTGGAATGAGTGTTACAATATTGATGGCTTCTTTTGCTGAAGAGAGCTTTTGTAGAAATTTAATCCGACTCATCTCTCCCTCTCCAATTTTTAGTGTTCCACTTTTGGGTTGGTCTAAAAAATATGCCAAAATATATGTATCGATAGTGCTTAATTCATAACCTTGACTTTTTAGATGTTCAATCGTTTTTGTAATAGACCCTTTAGGAAGGGTAACTGTTTGCGTGGTCTTTATGGGCATAAAGATATAGGCTGTTAAGACTATCAGCAGAATAAAACTGAGAGTAAAGAGTATGGATAATAGCTTGTAGAAGAGATTTAAAAATTTCATAAAGGATTATACTCTTGAATAGCTTAATATTATTTTATAATATTTTTTTTAATTTCTTTTATAAGCTTAAAGTAAGCTTTTTCCATCGACTCCATCATACTTTCAACCTCTTCAGTTGTAGCCACTTTGGTACTAAAAAGCTTGGTTTGATGTGCTTTTGTTTTGAGATTTGTTATTTGATAACTTGCTTCTAAAATGACATAATTTTTATAGGAAATAAAGCGTTGTATTTTAAGAGAGACTTTTTTATTGGTCTCTTTTTTACTCTCCCAAGGGTAGAGATAAATATTTGGATTATTAAGAGATTTTTGTAAATAACTAATCAATACATTGGTTAGACGTTTCTGCATGGGGGTAAGCCAATTGGCATTTTTTAAACGAATAACTTGATAGGGGCTAACTTGCCTGACAATGGCATTGTCTTTAAGGTACTTAGGCACATCTACTTTTTCAACAGCAATACTTTGAGGGTAAGTCACTGTTGTCATAATAGCTGATGTGTCTCCTAGTGTATAATACTCTTTGGAACTACATCCATTTATCAATAGAGCAAAGAGTGCAATTGAAAATAAATTTTTCATCAGTCATCTCCTAATAATAGTGAATTTGGTTTTTTCTCTAGTTTACGGCTTACACGCCCAATGGATTCTGCTGCAATTGAAAGCTCTCGAAGGGTGGCAGAAAGTTCAGCAGAAAATTTAGAATCAGCACTATAGCCTTGGGTAAACAATTGGACTTCAATGAGTGCTTGTTCTACCTCTTGAATGGTCTGATTTAGATTGGTTGGTAGCTGATGAAGGGATTCACTGGCTGTAAAGTCATTTAAATTATCAACCGTTTTATTAAAGTTTTTAATGACCACCTCTAAATTGGCTAAAAGTTTTTTAATAGATTTTTTATTATCTACAATTAAATCATCTAAGTTGATTAAGATTTTTTGAATAGGTTTATTGTTGTCATCTATTAATTTGGTTGCTGAATGAAGTAACTGCTCTAGTGGTAATTTTTCAAGTTTAACAATGAGCTTTCTTACATCATTCATAATAGAACCTGTCTTTTTAGGATGAATGGTAGGGAACTGCGTATAATATCCATCTTTTTGAAGTTTAACATTACGTTCTTTATTGAAAATTAAATCAATGAAATCAGCTCCAATCATGGGTAATGCACTGTTTAATTTTGCTTTTAATCCATTTTTTACTAGCTTATCAATAACCTTCTCTCCTGTAAGATTACTCTCTTTCAAGTTTTCTCTAAATGCTTGGGTATGAATAATGGCAAATATATCAGACTCAATACCATGCTCTTCTTGGCTGAAGTGGCTCTCTATTCCTGTAACATACCCAACTTGATAGCCATTAAATTTTACAGGAGAACCAATTTCTAATTTATTGCTACTCTCTTTAAAGCTAAATTTATAAATTTTGTCATCAGCTCCTGTCATAAGATGTTTAGATTTCATCTCATTTAAGCTTTTATAAATAGGAAAAACTTGACCCTTTTTAATGAGATTTTCTTCTCTTTCATCAAGGCTTTGTAGAGGTGTGTAAATAGAAACTCCACCATGAACTATTTGTGAGAGACTGGCAATACTCATGTCAACTTTGGCTTGTGAAAAATCAATACTAAAATTGCTTCGAGCATAGAATTGGCTTTTACTATTAACATAAGAAGTCGAGTGTGCTTCTACAAAAATGGTAAAATTAACCCTTTTACCATTAGGAGCGATACCAACACGTTCAACACGACCCACTTTTATCATTCTATAATATACATTAGAACCTTCTGTAATATTATAAGAGTTTGGTGCTGAAAGTAGATAATATTTTCCTTTAGCTTCTGTATCAAGATAGGGGTTTTCTAAACCAATAAACTTTTTTTTGTTATAAGTCTCTTTGACTCCATGAAGTTCAATATAAGAGCCTGAAAGTAGAGTGTCAAGCCCTGAAACACCATGTGAACCAACATCTGGATGAACAATCCAAAGCTTTGCTTTAGTATTTAAATAGGTCTCAACCTCTTTATTCATATTTGCTTGAACGGTTACACCTCTACCATCTGATGATAGAGAAATTTTTGTAACCATTCCAATGGTTACATCACGTAGTTTGATTTGGCTTTGGTTGGCAATCAGTCCAGCATTTGATTTAAATGAAATTTCAATGGTAGGTCCAACTTTTGCATAGTATTGAAAAGCCAACCATAATGCAATAATCATGGCAAGAAAAGGAACAAGCCAAATGGTTGTAATGAGTTGAACTTTTTTCGACTCTTTTACTTTTGGAGCATTATACTTTTGCATATTTCAATCCTCTTTTTTTATTAATCTTGTATCAAACGATAGTGCAGAAAGCATGGTGAAAAAGACCATTAGTGCAAAAGAGGTTGCTCCTGCTCCTGGAAAAACCTGTACACCTGAAAAATGAATCAAAACAGAGAGTATAATAACAACAAATACATCTATCATTGACCATGGTCCAATTGCTTCTGTTATATAAAAAAGTTTATGTTTATCGACTTTTGATGAATTGACATTATACTTAGTTGAGATTAGTAAATAGGTTATAAATATAAATTTTAAAATAGGTACAAAGACAGACGCTACCAAAATAATAATGGCAATAGGGTAAGATCCAACCTCCCAAAGGTGAATGATTCCCCCCATAATAGTACTCTCTGTAGCCATTCCAAACTGTTTAGAAATTAGAATAGGATAAAAGTTTGCAGGAATATAAAGAATAATGGCTGTAATTAAAAAAGCCAATGTTTTATGAAAAGAGACATGTCGGGGTTGATGCATTTTACAGCCACAACGTCGACAAAATAGTTTTTTCTCTTCATCATAGTTAACAGCTTCACAAACATGACAGCGTATAAATTTATCGTCTCTTTTCATCTAATTCTCCATAAACATGTTCATGTTCTTGCCAAAGTTCGTAAAAACTTATTTTTCTTGCAATTATAACTTCTAAAATAAGGGTCATGACAAAAGCCATAAAAGAGATACCCAACTCTATGGAAGCATAATCAAAAAGTTTAACCATTGCCACTAAAAGAGAGATGAAGAAAATGTCTATCATACTCCAATGTTTTACATAAGAGAGCAGAATAAGTAAGCGTTTAACCAAGTATCCATGTTTTTCATTTCTCATAAGTATTAAGATAAAAAACATGGAACTCAGCATCATTAGAGGAAAAAGGACAATTAAAAAAAGAAACATAATTCCCACCACATATTGTTCATGTTCTATTAATACAGAAAAAAGAGAAAGCAGACTTAAACTCTGTTCTAATCCATTAATATTAATGCTAATAATTGTAAATTGGAAGGCAATCACCAACGAGATAAGTGTAGTAACCACCAAAGCCAATACTTTATCCATCATATTGTCATCACGCTGATAGATGAGTGTATCACACTTAGAACATAAAGCTTTCGCTCCTTGATGTAAAGGAATCTTACTGTGTAAAGTATCACACTTTTTACAGATAATAAATTGGTTAAGTTCTTGGTTGCTTAGCATGAATTTATTATAGCAAGTTTTTTATATATAAAAAACTATTGGCTTCTTAATCAGTGAAATCGTTTCCTAATAGTAATAATAAAATGTAGATATAAATTATTATCTCTTAAACAAAAAGGATACTTAAAACTTATAAGAGAGTCCGAGCATAACTTTGTCTTGGTCAATGGTAGATGTTTCGTCTATTGTTTTGTCATCAAAATTATCAAAACCTGTGGATGTGGCTGTGTAGCCCAGTTGAAAGTCTACATTTTGATTGTATTGGTAGTGTATGCCTATTCCTAAACTGCCTTCTCCTACTTCTGCTTTATCTATGGATTTTATTTTTTTTGAAGAGGCTTCTCCTCCTCCAAAACCTACTGAAAGATAGGGAGTGATGGTATCAGAAGAGAGAGAGGAAAATGCCCACTCATAATTGATTCCAAGAGTTTGGGTAGTGATGTCTCCTGCTTTGGTGTCTAGGTTGTTGTTTCTATAGTAGAGTTCTACTCGGTTTCCTTTAAAATGTTGGTATCCTACCTTGATGTTGCAGTGACTACTTTCAATATCTTTATAGGTTTTTGTGCTTTTATCTTTGTTTGTAATTTTTAAAGATTGGTCTCCAAAACTGGCGATAGAGGTATCTGCACCAATATAAAAACCATTGTTGTTTGCATGGCTTAGAGTGCTTAATAGAGCTATTAGAGTAAGTGTTTGGACAAGTTTATAGTGTTTCATCTTTAGTTCCTTTGTGTTTGATAATGTTATTGTAATTCAAACTAATGTGAAAAAAATGAGAAAGCGTAAATTTATAAAATTTTACTAAAATAACTTATGAAAAATGAATTTAAAAACCTAACTTTACTTTATGTCGAAGACGATGAGATTATTCGCCAAAATGCTGTAGATTATCTGGCTAACTACTTTGGCAAGGTATTTCAAGCCAATGATGGAGAGATGGCATTAGAGATATATGCTAATAGAAAGCCTGATATTATTATTACAGATATTAAAATGCCCAAATTAAATGGTTTAGAGATGGCAAAAAAAATTAGAAAAAATGATAAGTCAACCCCTATTATTGTTGCCACTGCATTTACAGATACCTCTTATCTGCTTGAAGCAGTAGAGTTACAGCTAATCAAATACATGACCAAACCGATAAGCTCTAAAAAACTAAAAGAGGCATTACATCTTGTTTTAGAGCATCTAAACCTAAACAATATTATAAAGCTAAGTCCAACCACCTGCTATGACAAGCTTAACAAGACACTCTTTATTAATAAGAAACTAATAAAATTAACGAAAAAAGAGCTTCAACTGTTAGATTTATTGGCAAAAAATAACCATAGAGTGGTCAACTATGAAGAGATAGAAGGGCTTATTTGGTATAACGATGCAATGAGCAAAGATGCCCTTCGAGCTTTGATTAGAACCCTTCGTATAAAGCTTCAAGAAGAGTATATAGAGAATGTTTCAGGGTTTGGGTATCGGTTGGTTTGTGGCTTATATGAATTAAAATAAAC
>Ga0256844_10000900_pt1 | contig 11214 bp, 15 predicted proteins | sample MusselsmetaG_FD_189100 | JGI IMG/M metagenome (GOLD analysis project Ga0256844, IMG submission 189100) | Mussel associated microbial communities from hydrothermal vent at the East Pacific Rise, Pacific Ocean - Mussels | ecosystem: Host-associated > Mollusca > Shell > Unclassified ... | reverse complement strand
AATTTTTTTCACTGGTACTGGAAGCGTTTTTTTATCTGTAATATACCCAAATTCTAATTTCAAAATAGTTCTATAATATTTCAAATCAATACTATCTATAATATTATTTTTAATTAATAATTCTATCTGCTTTGGCAGTGGAATTTTCTTTTCAATCATTAATATTATCTCTTCAGTAACACTAAGTAAATTATCTTTTTTACTATCACTATTAATAAGCAATGCCTCTTCTTCAATATCTTCTATTAATCCCATACTTCTAGCCTCAACTTTTTTATACCCATATTATACCCTAACACTACCAACTATACCCACACTATACCCCTAAATCTCTCAAATAAACCATACTTCACAACTCCAAACCTATCAACTAATCTAACTCATCTTTTTTAGTGCTTTTTTTAGTCTAGTTTTAAAGTCTATGTAATGATTTTAGTGATATTTATGATATAAATGAGGGTTTTAAATGAGTTAAGGGCTACTTTTAAATAACCCTTTCTAAATGATGTATATTAGCTCTCTAATTTTTGAAGTAATCTATTAAACAAAATTTCAAACTTTGCTAACTTTTCATCTATCGACTTTTCAGCCTTTAAAATCAAATCAGCCTTTTCAGTTATTCGCTTTTCCATTTTTACCAGTTCGTAGTATATAATCTCTTCTTGTTCAGCGATAGCCATTTTTAAAAGTCCTCACTATCTTCTAAGTTTATTTCCTCTTCTACTGGTGTACTCTCTTTTTCTTTTTTAACTGGTTTTTTTCTAGTGTGAGATTTTACTACTGTTGCCTCTTCTATAATTTCCATTTGTACTGGTGTTTCGTTAAATAAGATAGTGAACATTTCATCAAAATTATTAATTATTGTATGTGCCATTCTGTTTGACATATCCATTTTAATTAATCTCATTTTGTCTTGTGGAGTTTCAGCACTTAGTATCTCATTTTTATAATAATCTAAATCAGTTTTAAAGATTGATTTTATATCGGTTTTTAAAAGTGCTAAGTTAGAGAACAGCTTACTATCTTTGATAAATACATCTTGATTTATTTCAATAGGTAAATTTTTAAATAAAATAGCAAATTCCGACTTAACATCTTTTTTTATTTTGTTTGGAATAACCTTTATTTTTTCATCTTCTACCCCTACACTTTGTAAGAATGAAATAGTCTTAATAGTATCTTCTGTTTCTTTGATTGTTGATACAGTAGGAACTACAAAAAAATCAAATATATCTAAAAATCCGTCAAAATCTAAAACCTTTTCAAAAAATCCACTAAGGTTTGAAGCTCCAATATCTACTAAAACATTTTCATTTTCAATACAAGAGAGATATAACTCTCCTATATCATCATTAACATTATATTTAATGATGTTCAAATCGCTATTATTGATATTACTTGCATTTACTGTTTCTATTTCCACAATTAAAGCATTATCTAGTCGTGGGTATAAGAACTCTTTAGTAATTGTAGATTTACCAACATTACCAGAACTATTTAGTATCAGCGTTTTCATTTTTATCTGCTTCTATAATTTCAACCGAAATTTGCTTTACTTCTTTATCCAAATATTCATCAATCAGAGTAGTTTCCATAAGTACAATCTCTGATTTTTCAGTAAGATAAGCCTCATATAATGTATCTTTCACTTTTTTAGCGTGTTCGTCTCCAAATAATTCTTGATTTTTTGTATCAGCATAAAAAATAATCTCATCTAAATAATCTTTAATCTCTGATTTTTCAGTAATAAACAAAGAGCGTAACATACTCATTTCCACTGCGAACAGAGAAATTGTAAGTAAAATTTTAACAATTAAAGTAATGAAACCAATAATTGCAGTTGCACTTTTAGAAACAAAAGCCAATCCAACTAGCATTAACTGGATTAGTGAAACTAAATCCAAAGCAACCACAAACAAAAAGAGCAAACCAAAAATTGTTAAGATAGTGGCAATTTTACTATTTAGCAAAATGCTCTTGTGAGCTTCAAAATTTAACTTAATATTTTCGCTATTGAATACTTCTTTTTTTAAAATGGATTGATGAAAATAAGTATAATCCTCTAAAACTTTTTCAGATGTATTTTTACCAGTAAAAAATTCAAGCAGTGGAAAAACCAAAGCTCTTTTAAAAATCCTCACTACCGATTTTTTAGGATTAAAAAGGAATTTAAATATATTCCAAAACAGCATAAACGGGAAAACTATCATTATTTTAAAATATGCAACTATTGTATTTTTTGCACCCATATTCTTTAAACCAAAATCTTCTAAATAACTATCTCTCATCTTTTATATCTCCTAAATTTTTTAAAAAATCTAACTGTTTAACAGCACCAATTTTTTTATCTTTAGAAGCCACTATCAGCATACCAATCGTTACATAATAGATTTTATCGTGTAACGGGATTTTACTACCTAGTTGCTTCATTCTCTTTTCATCTTCAAACACATACAAAATGATATGAATATCATCTTTTAGTGAGTTTAATTGTATCTTCGCCAATTCATCGGGTCTTTTGTTTGTTCTTTCAATCTCTACATAAACATTTTTACCCTTATGTGTGTAACATAAATCGGGGGTATGATTATGTTTTTCTCTCCAGTTTTTAACGATAGTTCGCTCCACATCTTTACCAATTTTCTTAAGATAAAAATATGTAATTTGTTCTAACATTAAATGTTCTACTGTACTACTTGAAATATCACTCACTACAGTTCTTAATCCGTGTTCAATAAAATATCTCAATCCGTTAGCAGTTGGATATATTGCGTTTCGCGGAGACATTAAACCAGTAGGTACATATTTAATCATTTTATCTTTTTTCAGAACATTAAGACGATTACGAGCCACTTGCTCTGAATTGAAAAAGGTTTTAGCGAGAACTGGCAAAAAAGTTTTTCCACCAAACACCGACATTAATTCAAAAATCTCATTATCTCTAGCAGTTATCATTTTCTAGCCTTTTTTGATTTAACAAATACTTTTATTTTCACAAAAGGCATTTCAAAGAGGGTTACAAACGATAAAACAACTAATGAAGCCAAATATATACGCTCATCCGTTATAAAGCCTACAATCAAAGGTATGAGACCTATAGCCGTTATTATGTAATAGTTTTTTTCAAGGATTGTGGAATTTTGAAAGAAAATCTTTTCTTCCATATAATCCAAAATCTCATCTTCTGAATGTTTTTCACTGTCAAAACTACCTAATAGCTTTTTAATATAAACTCTTTTAGATTGACTTCTATCGTAATTAAATCTCAAAAAAGTAACAGAAATTATAAAAACTGCGAAAATTTCAAAAGGGTCACTCCCTAAGAAAAGCTTATTTTTTTCAGCTATCGAAAAAACTATAATACTTGCGATAAACGCAAATACTAAATATTTATATTCAAAAAAGTAACGATACTCTTCTAAATAATATTTTTTAATTTGTTGAATTTTATCTTGCGATAAACGCTTTTCTAACTCGTTATCAAGATTAGACATGACTTGCTCTAATAGTTGAACTGTAGATATTTGAGCTTTATCATATTTACTCTCTTGACTTTCAACTTTTTGATTTATCATCTTTTTTAAAAATCTTCAGCTTCAGCTTTAGGTGCAAACTCGATTTTAGTAAAAAATGTTGTATTCTCTAAATCTAAAGAAATTTTATCTCCTTTTTTATTTTCAGCAAATCCACCACTTAACATTTTTTTAACATCATCGCCAGTTAATTTTCCAAAAATCTTATTTTGAAACATAATACGAAACTCACAAGTACCCTCATTTATCCATTCGCCTGATTGTGTTTTTGTAGGTTTGTAGTTCTCACAAAAAACCATAGCCTCAACTTTTTTTAATTTACTTTTACATATTGGACATTCAGCCATTACAACTCCTTTGTTGATGTTAAACTTCTAAAATTTGATTCACCAGTAATTATTTCTTCAATTATTACTTCCAACGATTTACCCTCTATCAAAAAGAGTTTATTTTCATTTTTACCTAAGATGATTTTTAAATCATCACCGCAAGAGTAAACCGAACTATATTTAGTAGCTTTACACTCTATTTCTTTGGCAGAAATATTAATACTAAATATGCTTAGTAAAACTATTAAACCTAATATTCTTTTCTTCATTTTGTACCTTTTTTGTTAAAGTCTATCATCTTTTAAATGATACTTTTAAATGATACTTTTAAATGACTTAGAAATAGCTTAAATATGCTATATTTTTGCAGTTTTAAATGATGTTTTTAAATAGGGGTGTATTGTAGTGATAAATTTAATTATCACTACTGGAGGTAAGATGTTTATGTAGAATTTTGTATTGTGAGTTTGATATACAAAAATTAATAAAAGAGTATTGAAAACTCCATTTTTTAATATGTGATTGATACACAGATTTTAAAAATGATATTTTAAAATCGTGCATTTGTTTTTTTGTAAATTGAAATTGAGTATGCTTGTTAAAATTAACGAAGTATCCATTTTTATTCTTTTGTATCATATTAAAATATCTCATTACCTTGTTCATCACAAAGCATACCATTTTCATTAATATTTTCATAAACAGTTTCTATTTTTTCTAATTTTAATATTTTAATAACTAATCCTTTTCTAGCTTTTCCATTTATTCTTTTTGTTTTAGTTCTGCAATCTTCAACAACATTTAAAATATCTTCAATCATATTTAACTTGAATCTCATTTTTTTAAATTCATTTTCACTTGTTTCATTTTTTAATATAATTTCAAAAACTTTCATGGGAGCTTGAATAAAATAATTTCCCGAATATTCGCCAGTATCTATTTTTATAATATCTTTTTTTATTTTGTGGTAATTTGGATTTTCTGTTTCATCTTCAAGAATTGCTAAAATAGTATCATTTATAACATCTGAAACATTTGTAGCCAAAGAGGCAGAAGTCATTTTGTATTTAGTGTAAATTTTTCTTACTCTATTGTCAGCTAATTTGTAAGCCTCTAGCTCTTCCATTTTTAAATAATCTTCTAGTTTATTTTTTAAAATATTATGTGCATAATGTTCTAATGCTCTCATATATTTTGCACTGCCTTGATTTAAAAATTCTTCTCGTTCTGTCAATTTAACAGCCTCATTATCTGGAATATCAAAAACAATTATTCTATTTATTATCTGGTCATCAACCCCACCAACAAACGAGGGCGATTTTTCAGCACTAAACAAAACTTTTAAATACAATTCTACTGTTTCGCTCATTCCAAATTTTGGGGCAAAAGTAAAATTATGAGATAGTTTTTTCATTTCTTGACTAAAAACATTAAATTCATCTAGCATTAATACAAAAGAGTTTCTTACTTGCACAGGACTAATATCGTTAGCCCCCTTATTCATGAGATTATGATAATCTATTTCTATTCCAATTTCTAAATTTTGAAGTAAACCTGATAAAAAAGATTTTCCCCAATCGCTTTTAACTCTAAGATGTAAAAAACTTGCTTTTTTATTTTTAGCAAATCTCATATCCATTATCAAACTAAGAAATTCATCAAAGTAAGGAAAGTGATTTTTATAATCTTTAATTATTAAATTATAATCATCTTTTTCAATTACATTTTTTTGTAATTCTTTGATGTGAATTTTATTTCCTATAACTTTAATTACTCCAGTTAAATCATCTTTTAATACTACTTGTTTTTTTGCAAAAAGATTATATTCATAAACAAGCATTTCATAACTATTTACAGTAGTTAAAGTGTCGTAAAGTTCTTCTATTTTTAAAAGCCATTTGTATTTTTTAGATTTACTATCATAAACACAAATTTCCATATCAAATTCAACTTTAATAACCATTTTTACCATTGTTTGAAAAGCTTGTTTTGATTTTACTTTTTTAATTATTCCATCATAAATATATAATGTATCTTTTGAATATTGCACAAAAGTATCAAAAAGAAAATTTAAAATATCTGTTTGTTCTTCTGTATCTAAAATAGAATCTTTAATTATGAGTAATTTTATATAAGTGGAGTTATCCATTTTTTACCTTTTTTTCTAAGGAAAAAATATTTTATGTCGCCAAACAAAACTAATATTTTTCCTAATTATTTTTATTATAGTGTTGTTTCAGACTCTATAAATATTTTCATTAAATTTTCAATAGTTCTCTGTTTGTTATAGCCTTTTGCTTTAGCTATTCTATTAAACTCATTTAATATATCAGTATCTATCGTATAGCTAACTTTTTTACCAGTTACTAATTTTTTCTTTACTGCTATATTTTCTTCTTTTAATGTCATTTTTTTCTCTTTTAAAGCATAAATTTTAAAAAGTTTAACAAATACTTCCTTAAAAACTTCTTTTATAACAATCTTAAAAACTAGAAAGTGTAACTTTTGAAAGTTACAAGGTTACATAAAAGGTTACACCCCTTAGCTACCATAGCCACGAGCTTAAAGAGGGTAATGTAACTTTGTAACCTTTTTTTGCGAAAAGGTTATTATATATTTTTATGTAACTTTTGTAACTAAAAAATATATACTTTTATATTAATTTAAGAATATCTTTAAACCCCTATATATAGGGGTTTAATTATTTATTTATTTTTCATTATAGTTTTATGTTTTTTAGTTACAAAGTTACATTTAGTCATTTTATCCCTATTTTTTGGGCTTTATTCATGTAACTTTTTATGTAACCTTGTAACTTTCAAAAGTTACACTTTTTTATCGTTTTTTGTAACCTTGTAACTTTCAAAAGTTACACTTTTTTATTTTCAGAATTTCAGAATTTCGGAAAAGTGGGCGTTCATTGCAAAATCTCTCAACAAATTCTATATTTTGATAAATTGACCCTATCGTGAAACAAAGTTTCAAGATAGGCTAAATTTAAAAATATGCCATTGTAGGAGAGATTTGGCATTCACTATTTTTATAGGAGAGTTGAAAGGCGAAAAAGAGAGTTTCTTTTGTATTTTAAGCCTCAAATACTATAAAAAGGTGTAAGAGGTCGAAATAAAAATAAAAACACGATAAGAGGCAAATATGAGGACAAAAAAAAAGCCCTACATCTCAAAAATGAGACATAAGGCTTTTTCAAAAATATTAGTTTTTGTTTGGCTATTTGAATTATAGCAAAATAGAAGATAATTAAAAGTTAAAAAGTTAAAAAGTTTAGAAGTTTAGAAGTTTAAAGTTCTAAACTTCCATACTCATAACCAAATAAATCACTATCAGCTAATAGTGATTTTTTCTCTTTAATAAAAACTTTATAGTTAGCTTCATTTGACTTTTTATCAACATCAAAGAGGTCTAAATTTTCTTGAACTTTTTCGTGTTTGCTCCAGTCAAACTCTTGAGATACGGCTATAAAATTTGTGTCAATTATTACTGGTGTATAATCGGCTTCGGCAATTACAATAGCAGTTCCTGCTCTTGGCATAGCTCTAAGCCTTGTAGCATTTAAATTATCCTCTGTATCTTGTGAAATATTTGTATCATTGTCTTTTTTCGCAAATTTTGAAATTAACTCTTTACCACCCATTTTTTCGACCCATTCTAAAGTAGATTTATCAGAAATTTTATAAAATAATTTCAGATTACAGTTTGATAAAATTGCTTCCCTTAATCCGTCAGGCATTTGTGCTAAATCTTGTAAAGCTAAAATATATTTTAGACCCATTGACCGAACAGTAGCCAAAGCCGAACTAATTGTAAAATTAACATAAAAGCTAAGTTCATCAGCTATTATAATTGTATTCGCAGTTTTTCGCCTTGCTTGAATAATTGCATCAGTCATCATTAATTTAGTCATTCTAAGACTTGCTACATCTAGCATATCTACTCTCATATATAAAACTTTACCCTCATATAATGCACCCTCTAAAGTGTACTTATTAAAAATAGTTCCAGCTTCTGAAACTTCGGCTAAAGATTTTGAGATACTATCAAAGGTTTCTACATCTGTTGTTTCCCAATAGATAGCCTCAACTTTTTCAGTATTAAAGAATCTCTTTTCATATTTATTGAGTAGGTTTGTATTTGGTTTAGTCTTGCTTAGTTCTCTATCGTAGAGTACGGCTTTTTCTAAATCTTCTTTAATGTGTCTTATGTGAGTTAAAATATCTGTAAAATCTTTTTTAACTATTACACCTAGTGAGCCATTAAAAAATATTTTCAAAATTTTTCTAAGTGCTACTCTGCTATTTTTTCGGTAATAATCAATTCCAGGGTTTTCGCTTGGTTCTAAGCCTAACATATCTATAAATTTATTTGCTACATCTTTATAATCATCAAATTCATTTATTCCACTATATCCGAAATTATCAGGGAATGAAACTACTTGAAAATCATTAGGGCGACCCTCTTCTTCTAAAATTTCTTTACAAATTTGAGGCAAGAAAACATCTTTTTTAGGGTCGATAATTATTACCCCTTTACCTTTTTTTATAGCTTCAAAAACACGATTACCAATAAGTACCCCTTTACCACTTCCAGTAGTACCTATTAAAATTTCGTGAGTAACCTCATTATCATCTATATAATAAGGCTCTTTCGTAAAATGGTCTTCTCCGTAGTAATTTAAACTATCTTTCATTTGTGAGATAGGATTAACTCTTTTTGGTTTGAAAAATAACTCATCTTTAGCTCTCTGAATTGAGGTTAAACCTCTACCGAGAGAACTATCTAAAGATGATTTTTTGTTAAAACCTTTGTCTTTTTCATTAAACATACTCATCCTATACCCCTAAATATTTTTTTTCAAAACTTGTTTTATCATAAATATTTTTATCGCCATTTTCATTTTTAACTGTTATTTCAAAATTCTTAGGAATATTAAAATGCAGTAATTCATCTTCTATCTTTGTTAAACTTTTTGGAAACCAAAAAAAGTTACCATCTTCTAGTAAAATTTGATACGCTTTTTTAGTTTCTTTTAAAATATCATCTTGATGTATTTTTTTTGGACTTGGCGAAAAGAAAAATTTAATAATAAATATTAAAAGATAAATAGGAAAAAATAAAATCATTGCTTGACCATGTACAAAATCGCCACTTCTTTGGTAAATTCCTCTCATCTTGAAACTCCTTCTCTTCTTAATTCTTTTGAAATAATCATCTTCAACCATTTAACTGGTTTTATTCCATACAGTTTTGATATTTTTTCAATATCATCCCATTCTTCATTTGTATAATAAAGAACTCTTTTTTTCGCTTTCTCTTCTTCTGCTTTAGTAGGTCTCCCTACTTCTTTTTTATTAGATTCAGCTTGTTTAATAATTTTCGCTTTTTTCTCAGCTTTTTTAAAAGTCTGAACTTCCTCTTTTGTATCGTTTAAAACATCATCTAAATTTAATTTTTCACTCATCTTATTTTCCCTCACTTTTTATATAATTTATTAAATCTTCATAACCATTTATAGAATTTCTATAAATATATTGATTCACTTTAGAACTCTTTTTTATCTCTGTAACACTCAATTTTTCTTCAAAAGTTTTTTTCCAAATTCGACTATTTTTTATCTCAAATATAGGAAAAGAGAAGTGTGATTTAAAATACTCTTCTATTTCTTTAAAATCTTCTTTTTCAGATTTATTTGCAACTAGAATAATATTCTTATTTTTTATCTCATTAATGATTGATACAGTCTTTTTAAAGCTGTTTAAATCGCTAGTTAATGGGATAACAACATAATCACTCTTCTCCAGTATTTTAATAACTCCTGCATCAACAAAACCACCAAAATCATAAACTACATTTTCGATTAGTTTCGGCTCTTCCATTACCTTAGCCATCTTAGGATAAGCCACTTCAATTACTGAATCATCATTACTTAGTAAAAAATATTCAAGGTCTTTTGCAAGACTGTAAGCAAGTGAAGTTTTACCAACTCCACCTTTTTTATTTATTATTGATATTCTCATTTTTTAGCCTTTGTACTTTTGTAAAACTCTGCCGACTTTGTATCAATTTCGTGCCCTAGAACAATAGCTCTGTATATATCTTTATCTATGTTCCCTTTATTGAATTTTGCTTCACAAACCTCTGTATATCTTTCACGAATTTCGTGGAATGAAATATCTTGATTAGTAGCTCTCTTCAATGCTCTCGTAATATTCTTTGAATACTTTGAGTTGATTTGCTTTGCTTCCAGTTCTTCAACTAAATCAGAATAGTAAGAGCGAACATACTTTAAAGACTTTCTTACAAAAACATAATCATCATCTAAAAGAATCCCTAACTTTTCATCTTCATCATCTCTCTTTTTAGCAAGACCATCAAAATAAACTTTTCCACCCTTTTTAATTATGTTTAGAGTTTTTATAATCTCATAGAATCTTCTACCACTTACAAAAGCTAGATAGAACATACTTAGATTTGCTATTACACTCTTTTCTGTTTGTCCGTTTTGTACTTTAAAATCTTTATTAATAATTGCACTTTTCAATTTCTCAATCGTTTCAAAATAACTATCTACACTAAACTCTTTAGTATCTTCTTTACCGCTCTCTCTCTTTCGGCTCTCATCATTAAGCACCTCATAAAATCTTTCATCTAAAGCAAATACACTATTCAGCAACAGGGCTTTCTTAGTCTTACTTAGTCTTATCTCTTTTATCAGATTTCTAACATTCGTATATCTATCTCTAGTTGTGTAAATACTACTATCTACCCAAAAGAAAGGAAGATATTTTGTGTGAATCTCAAAGTAGTTAATGCTCTCCTTAGCTCTCTTTAATTCCTTAATAAGATTACTCTCAATCTCTCCGACCGATGTAGTTTCATATAGGCTTTCTAATATTGCGTTTCTCATTTTTTAAGCTCCTATTTGTTAATAATATATTATACTCTAATAAATATAAAACATACCTTAATAATAATAAAAAATCCCCTTTTAAATATAAAAGATATACTTATAAATATAAAACACCACCATAATATAGTTTAAAAGTACCTTAAATAAACACCTAAACAAAGGTCGGTCGTACTACCATATCTATGCTTAAAGAAACATTAAACTATGGTCGATAGTACATAAAGCACATTTTCCCTTAAAAGTAGCTTAAGTAGGGTCGGTAGTACACATAAGGTTTATTAAAGGTCGGTAATACTATTATATAGTATTACCGACCTTTAATAAACCTTATGTGTACTACCGACCCTACTTAAGCTACTTTTAAGGGAAAATGTGCATTATGTACTATCGACCATAGTTTAAGTATAACTTAAGGGAAAATGTGCTA
>Ga0256844_10000899_pt1 | contig 11230 bp, 5 predicted proteins | sample MusselsmetaG_FD_189100 | JGI IMG/M metagenome (GOLD analysis project Ga0256844, IMG submission 189100) | Mussel associated microbial communities from hydrothermal vent at the East Pacific Rise, Pacific Ocean - Mussels | ecosystem: Host-associated > Mollusca > Shell > Unclassified ... | reverse complement strand
CCACAAGTGTCTCTTCTGCAATACGCTTTTGTTTTTCAGCACTCAAGGCATCAAGCGTAAGCATATTATGAAGTCTATCACAGAGTTTAATCACCAAAACACGGATATCTTTTATGGAAGCTATAAGCATCTTACGAAATGTGAGTGCAGAATTGATAAGACGTTCATCAGAATCAGAAGAGGCAAGCTCCACATCTCGTATCTCTATAATCTTTGTGAGCCCCTCAACCATATGTGCGACATCATAACCAAACGCTTGCTCTAAGTCTTCTATGTCAAAACTTGTGTCTTCAACAACATCATGAAGCAGTGCCGCTTGTACCATAGTTTCATCATTTGAAAAAGCTGCAGTGATGGCTGCTACAAGTATGGGGTGTACAATGTAAGGTTCTCCACTTTTACGTGTTTGACCATCATGTGCGGTCATGGACAATTCAAGTGCTTTTTTGGTAGTAGGTAGGGGATTTGGAACGTGTTCCCAAAGAAGGGCTGTTGCCTCTTCTATGGTGTGTATATTTTGTGCTTTAGAAAGGAAAGCATCCAAGAGGACTTAGCCTTCTAAACTTACAGTGATTTTACCTTCAGCAATCTCTTGAAGTGCAATGTCTGCATATTTCATACCAGTCACATCTATGTCAAGTACAGAAGCTGCTCCATTTGCGATGGCTTCTGCTCTTTTACCTACTGCATTTGCAAGAAGGTATTTATCAAAATCTAAATTTTCTAACGCTTGTGCTGTTAATTCTTCTGTTCTCATTTTATTTCCTTATTCAATAATATTTATTTGTATCGTTCTTTATTTAACGATAGAACAAAGGCTCATATCACCTTTGACGATTGCTAGTAAATTGCCTTTTTCAAACATGTTACATACAACAATTGGTAATTTATTTTCTTTTGCCAAAGCAATAGATGTATCATCCATCACTTTAATATGGTCAGTTAATGCTTGGTCATACGTTAAAGTATCAAGCTTCACTGCATCGTCAAACTTGTTAGGGTCTTTATCATAAACACCATCTACTTTGGTTGCTTTTATAAGTAACTCTGCTTCTATCTCAGAAGCTCTAAGTGTTGCTGCAGTGTCTGTAGTAAAGTAAGGGTTACCCGTCCCTCCAGCAAACACAACCACACGTCCTTTTTCAAGGTGTCTTCTAGCACGACGAACGATGAACGCTTCACCAATCTCTTGCATATCTATCGCAGATTGAAGTCTTGCTTGCAAACCTGCATGTTCTAGTGCTTCTTGAATAGCCACACCATTAATAACAGTTGCTAGCATACCCATATAGTCACCCGATGTTCTCTTGATGATACCATCCGCAGCAGCAGATACACCACGAATAATGTTACCACCACCCACGACAACACCAACTTCTACACCAGCATCCACAAGTGTCTTTATCTCACCAGCTATAAAGTTAAGGATTTGCGTATCAATTCCATACCCTTCTTCACCAGCCAAAGCTTCACCAGAAAATTTTACTAAAACACGTTTAATCAAAGTAAGCCCTTATATATAATTTCGCGATTATATCCTAGAGTTGGTTAGGAGGGGTTTAAACTAAATCCCCATAACAAGTAAACCCATACTATTTTACTTAATCCTCCTTTTTAATACCCAGCAGGACCTCTATCGTGTTCTTTACGTGGCTTATCTTTACCACCTCCACCACCGATACCTATACTAATATTAATTATAGGTTCACATCTGCCTGTTCTGTGGTTAAGTCGTGTCAAGAAACCACACTTTTTCTGTACTATTTCTTTATCTGATATTTTTTCACAGGTACGTCCAAACTTCACATATCCTTTTGGACACTTCTTACCTTTTGGCTTCACAGATACATTTACATGTGGTCTATTTTTTTCACGACACACTTTTTTTCTCTTATCCCATTTGGTTCCTTTAGGACAAGTAACACAATGTTTTCCATCCCAATGTTGCCATTTTTTACATCGTAGTTTACATTTATCTTTTACAAGTTTTTCATACTTTTTACATTTTATTTTAGACTTTTTTATTTTCACTTTTACACAAGAATTTTTACTCGTTATATGAGGGTAGAGTTCAAAAAGTTCTTGCATTGCTTTTGCCTGTGCTTTTTTACCTTTGAGTCCACGTTTTTCCATATATGCTTTGAGTGCCTTCTTCGTACCTTTACCCATACCTCCATCTATACCATTTGGGTTAAAGCCTTGTGCAAGTAACATGGTTTGAATAGCCATAATACGAGCTTTTCCTGACTTAAGTACATCTAACTTAGCACAATTGTTTAGGTAACCTTTAGCTCTCTCAGGAATGCGTACAGTTAACTTCACTGTCGTACTCTGCCCTGCTTTTAAAGAAACTTTAGGGTTAGAACACACGTAACCTTTTTTCTTCGTTTTACATCTCCATGCTTTAGGACTTGTACCCACAAGACTACCTACAAATTCTCTTGGTCTATCTTTTATGCTAAGTGGTCCACTGTATGTACTTTTACCTCTGTTGGTTATTTTCAATGTAAAGGTACATCTTTCTCCTGCTTTACACTCTTTTGGTGCACGTTTAGTCAAGGTAAGATGTGGTTTAGTCACAGGTTTTGGTTTATCTATATGTATAACAGGTATCTCTACATCTAAGACGGGACTATCTTCACGAGGTAAACACAAGCCATCCTCTTCAGAACAATATTCTCTTTTTTCGCAATCTTTGTCTGTTTTACAGCCTGTAGTATTGTCTTCCTCCTGTGCTTGTTTATTCCCTCCTGGGAAATTAAAGCATTGTTCCACACCATTTACTTTAAAACAATTTTTTACTGCACTTTGAGGTGTTGAGTTCATTATAACTTCATACGTCCAACTAGTTTTTGGTGGAACATCTTGAGTTTGTACACATGTAAATGGTATAGATGTTGGATTAGGTGAGCATAGTGGATTTGGTGCACTACCTTGCGGTGTAATTGTGATGGCAGAAGCTGTATTGGGTGTCATATTATCTGTTATATTTAATGTAGGTGTGTATGTTGTATTGGCATCATTATATATGCGAATATTATATCTACAAGGACTACCTGCGAGACAATTTCCTTCTCCTTGTAATTTATATTTATATACATGTAGACAATGAGTCGCATCTGTATCAGGATTACATGGTGTTGACTCTACTGGCTGATTTGCTTTACATGGTAACCAACAAGCTGTTGCTTCATCAAGCTCATTTAGATTTATAGGACCATTTTGTGCATCCACTAAAAGTGGTGTAACATCTATGCCTGTTGCAGCTGTTACCTCTGTATAATTATGTATAGGTTCAGAACATTCTCCATAATCAAGTGAAGAAAAACCTGTTGCACTTATGCTAAAACGTAATGTCTCTATAGCATTTGCTCCTAAGGTACCAACATTCCATGTAATAGTACCTCCTGAAACAGTAGCGGTACCACCTGATACTATAAATCCTGTAGGATTCCCAATACCAGAAGGTAATACATCACGAACAACAATCGTACTTAATGGTGCTGTTGTTGTATTTTGTATTTTTAACTCTACTGTATTAACTGGGGCAGTACCCTCTGCAAAGAAATCACGTTTACATCCATTTGACTGCATTGTTCCAGATAAAAAGTGTTTAGTAAGGACAAGTGCCGGACAAGCATTATTTCCATATTCACTTGCCATACCTTCTAAATCACTAAATGCATTGATATTTATATCTGATGGTGTTGATGCTATATCATTAAGATGTTGTATAGCACTTGCACTACTAGCTATGCTTCCTACACCTACACTAATAATCCGTGCACCCATAGCTTTAATTTGATTGGCAACCACAGAAGCTTCTAATGTAGCCAAATTTTCCAGTGTTGCTAATGCTGGCGTATTATTTGCAGGAGGAGCACCTATTGGTACGACATTATTTGAGTTATCTAAGTATCTATTAGGTTGTCCATCAGTGATGAAGAAAACTATATCTCCACTACTTACAATACTTTTAGCTTTTTCAAGACCATCTTCCCAGTTTGTCAAGCCTCCGGAGGTAGGAGAATAACCTGGAGGCATATCTCCTACGTTGATAGTACTCATGGGTCTTACTATACTTGCTGTAGTATCGAAGTAAACTATAGCAGCTTGAGAACCGTTACCTCTAAAACGATCTAGAAATGATTGCATCATATTTTTTACGCCTGTAGTTCCCCCCGCTTGAGAAATAGAATTTGACTTATCAACCACCAAAATAATATTACTATGACAATTAATTTCAGGCATCTCTATACACTGATTATCAACCATCTGCTGACCAGGAGGACATGGGTCTTCTGGTAAATCTTCACATACTCCATTCACTAATATTTGCGTATCTAGGCATGAACTATTGGTCTCATTTACATCAGGTGGTGTTGTATTATTGTTTTCTGTCTCATTATTTTCTTCATAGCCTGCACATTCACTACTCATTTGATCCATACATGGTGGAGGATTACTTTCATTAAAACCAGCAGCTATGGCTGCAGCTTTCCAACTCTCTTCAGTGTAACTACCTGTTGCAATATTTGGGGAAGTAGGAAAAGCACCAAAACAATTTTCTGTACCATTTGTGTTAAATGTTCCAGGGGCATAACCACCTGGGGCATATGGGTTTACTTCTATAGTAAATGTTTTAGTCTCACCAGGAGCAAAGTTCATAGGTGTCACACACATAAGTGGTGTCATTGTTGGCATTACGGTACAAAGCCCAGCCGGTGTTATATTTGTCACAGGGATAGGTACTACACCAATGTTAGGTTGCGTAGTTTGTTCTGAAATAAATACATTTCCATTGTAAGGATTGACCATGTCACTGTTGGTAAGTGTGAGTTCAAATGTACATCTGGTATTAGATTCATTACACCCTTTAAAGGTTTTATGTGCCACTATTTTAGGAGCTGTACAGTTACTCTCCTGTGAGGTTGTATCATTATCATCTGTCTCTATTGTCACACAATGGTGCATCATAGGGTCTGTATAAACTGTTGTTCCATCTGTTTGTATGATGCCAGTATCCATACAATTTACTATTGGTAATTTACTACTATTTACCGTTGAAGTTAAATATAAATCATAAGGCCCCGTGACAACTGGCATTGTTCCTGTATAGACACAGTTTAGTACTGCTGGTCCAACTACAGGGAAAACATTCCCACAATTCCAGTCTGGAGAACGAGAATCAACTCCAGTAATGCTAATACCATCTGGTACATTATCTGCTATGGTAAATACTTGTGGTGCATGAATCTCGCCTAACACACCTGTGTGTAGTTTAAATATACCATCATCATAGGTTTTCATCACATTTATCTCTGGCATTTGTACTGGACAACTTTGACTTGCAGATATTGTGATATTTGACTCACCATCACAACATAGGTCATCACCTTCAAGTTTCCCCGCTCCTTGTTGTACACCTTGCATAGAAAGACTCAACGTATCTCCAGGGCTTACTCCATTCACATGCCAAGTATCTCCCCACTTTGTCACTGTGGCTCCTATGGGAGAAAGTACATTCATATCTGTATTTGATGCATTATAGTTTGAAGGGGTAAAGGTGTCTAGCTCTATCGTCCATCCTGTTTTGCTACATTTGAGTGTTGGCTCTGCATTAAGACATTGTTTTGGCTCTGGCTCTTTACAAAGTCCTTGTGCATCTTCTACCACATCTACACTGCTGTCTATGGTGTGTTCGCCTTGGAGTTTTACCTCAACATGATTCGTGATGTCTCCTGTTATAGGACAAGGCACAGTTGTTTTAAAACAAAACTCACGAGGTGGACCGTCTACACCTATGGTGATAACTGGTGGCGGAGTGTTTGGATTGGCATTTGGATTTCTTGTGCCTGTTATCTTGTAGTGTATTGGTTCCCCTGCTATAAAAGGTCCTGTGAAAAGTCCTTGTGAAAATGACACAGAATTCGTAGGGAGATTCGCTGTCTTTATCACATTTCCATTTGCATCATAAAAAGTCACATTGAGGTCGGTAAACATATCTGGACGTAATCCGTTGATTTGAAACTGTGTATAGTGCCATTCTGCGTCTTTGGTCGCACACCAATTATCTGAGGCATCGTAGGTATCTTCGATAACTAAAGTTTTTTCACCACATGGTGCACTACCTGTTTCAGAATCAATAGACCAAAGTTTATTATTATGCCCATAGAACCAAATACAACCATTATCATCCATTGCACTTCCATATAGTTGTGTCCCTGCTTTAACAATCGGTGTACCTTGTGTTGGAGTTGTCCAATTATATGGGTAAACAACATTTTTTCCTGCACTAGGGAAAAATGTTGTGTTTCCCACTGTTATTTCAACACCAGTTAGATAGGTTATCGTAGAAGGAACAACGTCAGGTAATATTGATACCACCCCTGTAGTAATAGATGCACATTTTTGAACTCCTAAAGATGCACTATGATTACTTCTAGACGTACATATATGTGTCGGACTACTCATACCCGAATTGTAATAGAAAAAACCATTATAAGGGGCTATATGCATTGAGGAAAATACTTTTGCAGTACTCCAACCGGCACAAGGACTTAAGCTAGCTGCACTTTCTAAGCAGAGTATTTTTCTATCTGACGGGGTATTACTTGATTTTAAAAAAAATACTTTGTTATTATAAATCTTTGGATTTACTTCAGTATAAAGGCTATTTACATAATCTCCGGATAGGATGCCTAGACTTGTTGTGTCAAATGTATCTAAGAGACTCATTAAACCACTATTTGCTACCAAAACTTTATATACAATTGCATTAGCATCCATGACAAGAAGTATATTATTATTTTTTACTAATCCATCTATTGCAGATATAATTCCTGATACACTACCTATTGAGGAAAGTTGTATGTACCCACATTCCGTATCACTTTCAAGATCATAACAGCCAATCCCAGAATCATTCATCCTAGTAACAGGATAATATAGTTTCCTATTAATAATCACACTTTCAGGACCATTAGAAGTTCCCGATGTTTGCAAAGAAGATGAATCCCCATCAAGAAGTTTCTTAGGCCATGTACCATTACATCCTCCAATACATCCAAAAAGTGGATAATTCTTTTCCATATGATGATTAAGATAATAAAAACGCTTACTTCCATCAAGTGCTGTATATGGGATTGGAATAAAACCATCGCCATCTCCATTTCCACTATTATCTATATCACCTAATGGTGTAGGAAAGCTATAACTATACCCATTCCCTTCACCTATCTCCCAAATAAACTGATTGGGATTCTGTGTCACAGACCACCCATTAGGATGTACTTCTGTACTCGGCACATAAGTCTGTGCAGATGAAAAATTATCGGTAATCACTACATCACCTAAAGGGGTAGAGCTATTGGTCTCATAGCGGACTACCCAGTCAAGCGTGCTTATGCCACCACTGTATGTCGAAGAGAGTAACTCTTTGGTGACTGTCTGTCTAGGGTTATCTGCATGTAATGAGCTAAATAAAAGCGTAAGACCTATGGTTATATATTTTAATATTTGTAACGTTCTCATCTTACTACCTCCATAGTTTGATTACCTTCTTGTCCAATGTGGAACTTCACCTTCATGTTACAACACTCGAATGGTTCACCCGGTATGACCTTCGTAGAGTCAAAACCACAAAGGTTTATGATGGCATCTCTACCCGCTACCACACCAGAAAGTGATGGCAGAGGCGTACCAACTGCAAATACTGGTCCATTAGTGATAGCAGTCACACCAGATACTGGCGTAATTTTCATACTATCTATGTTCCCACCATTAAGAGACTGTATACCATACAAAGGCAGTTGCCATGTACCATCATTTTGTTCAAAAGGCCCAGGTGGCGAAGTCTCTACCACCATACATGATTTTGGGTCTTCTTCGTGAGGAGATTTCTTGTTACAAAATGGCAATGATGGCATCGTCCAACAATCCACAAGAAAACACCATGGAAAACATATAGGTGTACCTATAGAAGGTATTCCTGTAGTTGGAGTACCAGTAGTTGGCGTACCAACATTAGGTGGGTAGGATACACTACTTGTTCCAGTAGCACCTCCAACTGTATTACTCCCACCTAAAAGAGGAACACCTTGAGGACTAAGTAGAGTAGATACATACGCTACTTCATCACATTCACAAACACATGCTTGTTGATAAACTTCTACGTCTCCTATGTATCCTTGACTCTCATACTGAGTACGTGGGTAAAATGCAAATAAAGAATGCCATGCGGGTCTATTGACACTGCTAAGTACTAAAGGCATACCTTGTACACCAGAACCATCTGCACCAAGTACAGAGTCAAACTCTCTACTTTTTCTCAGTGCTTCTCCGCTTACCCATAACGACTTGTTGCACAGTGCGGTATCGATACTACCATTGCGGTCATAGTTATAACCTACAGAAATACCTCCTAAACCTTGTCTATAGGGTGTTTCAAAGCCTACACTATACTCTTGTGGCTTAGTATACCAGCGGTCAAGCTTTCCATCTTGAGGTACTTTTAGGTGGTAGCGTACTGTTTGTGCTTGTGTAGGTTCTATGAAGTTGTTCATGGCGTAGGAACCTTGGTTAAGTGGACGTTGAGAGAGTATCATTTGTCCATCATTTGTAACTATCATATCTGTCACAGGCAAATTGGCATCCAAATGTTTCAATCGTACTTCAAAACGACTGTCGTTTGTAAAGTTTCCTTTTTTATCTAGCCCCATTGACCATATCTCACTAGGTATATTTTTTCCATTATACACGGCATAAAAGAGTCTCCCTTTTGTTACAGTCAAGCCATACACTCTTCGCCCTTCTCTTGTATATCCCCATGTTTTTACATTTGTTGCATCAAAGTTCTTGCTAGTTATATCTGCTCTGTCATGCGCATTATGTATGATGGGTTTTAGATGATGTAGTTTACGAGCTGTCACACCATGGTCAAAATGTCCTAAGTCTTTACCATTCATAGAGATACGATGAATCATTCCTGTATCTAAGTCTGAGACAAAGAACTGTCTATGACTAGCATCAAAAGCAATGTTACCCAGTGCTGCACCTGCATTGGCTATACCATCTAGCTTAATACCTGTAAACTTACTTACTTTCCCCGTAGAGCCATCTATTTTCCAAACTGTACCTGCCCCAGCATCTTTTCCAAACTGCCCTTGCATCCAAATAGCATATTTTCTACCTCGTACTTGTCGTTCAGGTCTTGTATCTACATCATTGGTTATAAATGGTTTTTTATTCACTGTAAGTTTGTTAGGTAAATCTCGCGTAACAATATTAAGTCCATAAAAAGAAGTTGCCGTCGCATAAATATTAGGTACTTTTGCGTCATCAAGTGCTAGTCCAAAAACCTGTCCTATCTTTTTTGCTTTTATTTCTAATTTATTTTTATTATCCAACACTGATGCATCCCATAGATGATGTTCATCTGTAGCTAAAGACTTTACAACAAGGGATGTACCATTTGTATCTATAAAAAGTTCATCATTGTATTGTGACATATAGGTACGTTTGGGTGTTTTAATCTCTTGAGGAAACTTTTCCTTATTTTCTGGAGTGACCACTCCAGAAAAACCTGTCATCACAGCATCACCTAACCCCATAGGCTCCATTGCATACATACTAGAACATAGCAATACTAAACTCAAATAACGTTTCATAATCCACTCTCCAATCAACTATTTTCTATAGTATGACAGAAGAGTGTAAGAAAGTGTAAGATTGGAAAATAAAGCATAAAGAGTTTGAAATAAGAGGACATCTCCACCCATGACATATATTTAATATGACATTTTTAGTGAAGATGTTAAAGAAGATTTTTCAAATAAACTAAATGGTATTCACTAGTCTAAACTGTGTAAACTTAAACATCTCTGCTTGTTTTGACATAATAAATCCTTTTATATGAGGAGGTAAACTTTAATCTATCTACCTCTTTTATGTTTTATTTCACGGTAGCCTCGCATCGATAAATCTAGCAAACTCTGCTCTTTCTGTCTGCATCTCGATAAAATCACTTGTATCATCATTTGGTCCAACTTCATAATGTATCGGCTCTTCTTTTTTATCTTTTGGCCAAGGAATTAGGAGGAGTACAGTTGGAGGAGGGTCTTGTACTAGATAAGGGTCTTTGTCATTCTCTATATCTACGTCATTATTATCTTCCATACTTTTTTCAAGTGATGCTTGATTATGACTAAACCAATCTTCTATATCTGCTTCTTTACACTCTGTACAAACTGTTTTAATGGCAGATTTAAGTTTGGCATCTAGATGTTTTTCAGGTTGCTCTGTTACTTGCATACTTGCCATAAAAATAGGTGTATCCTCTTTGATGGTAAAATTCTCAACTACATCGATACTCTTTTCAATATTACTTTTGAAAAGTTCTATGATATCTCTGTTTATCCCCTCATTACTGCCATTTACATCAAAACTCTGTAAAAAATTGTCACGTAACGACTTCATTGTAAAGAGGACTCTTTTATCTGTATTGAGTGCTTTTAGGGAAGTTGCTTTTCTAAACTCTTCTTTATAATAATTAGCAGCTTCTTTTGAGGTATCTTGTGGAGTATCTTTAGTACCTCCCCCACAGCCGATTAACACCAATATAGCAACTCCAAGTACCGATACTAATATCTTTTTCATTTCCATTCCTTCATCATAAATTTTGAACTACTTCAAAAGAAGCATCTCATACTCACAGTATGACAAAAGAGTGTAAGAGAGTGTAAGGTTGGAAAGTATTTAATAAAGAAGAGAAACTACTGGAGCATATACCCTGTACCATACACACTTTTTATGGCATCTTTAGGGAGTTTTTTACGTAAATCACTGACAATGTTTTTTACACAGTTCACAGAGACTTCTCTGTCAAACTCATCTGCCCAGACATACGCCATGATGTCTTCAAAAGAAATGCTTTTATGCTGACGATTTGTGAGTAGCTTCATAAGTTGTTGTTCCTTTGTAGTGAGCATCAAGACTTTACCATTATGTAATAACTTATGTTCTATCGTGTCCCAAGTATAGGCTTCCCCTAAAGAGAGTATATCTGATGCTGTTTCTGCTAACTCTCTTGCTAGTAAGTCTAAAGTATTTTGAAAGTCTATAAGGTCTATGGGTTTTATGAGGTACTTTAAAAGTTTCAATTCTGTTGCTACCAAAAGTTTCTCTTGGTCTGTAAATGCAGTAAGCATGAGTATACTTACATTTTTATCAG
>Ga0256844_10000898_pt1 | contig 11245 bp, 10 predicted proteins | sample MusselsmetaG_FD_189100 | JGI IMG/M metagenome (GOLD analysis project Ga0256844, IMG submission 189100) | Mussel associated microbial communities from hydrothermal vent at the East Pacific Rise, Pacific Ocean - Mussels | ecosystem: Host-associated > Mollusca > Shell > Unclassified ... | reverse complement strand
AGTAGTATTAGATACAGTTTGTGCACTGCTCTTCCAACGTAAGTTTCCTATAAAACGATTTAAGTAGGTATTGTAACTCCATCCACTTTCATAATTGTGAATAGCATAAATACCACCAGGGTAATGTCCCATACCATGGTCATGCCCATACTCATGACTAAATTCATTTCCAGAAACATCCACAAGTGTTAGTTTTCCTGCTCCTCCACTTAATCCATGTACAACGGTAACGGCTTCACCCGTATCTGGGTCTGTATATTTTCCTTGTGCTGTATGCAAAAGTGTTTGACGTATAATACGGTCATGCTTATCATCTTGACTTTTATCTGAAATTAAACCAATATTGGCTTTATTTATACCTGTAGAGACCAATGCCTTTGCGATTGTCCATCGCATATCGCCCGAGTAGACACCTGCATCGGTACTGGCACTTTTATCGGTATATACTGTACCATCATCAAGAACTACTTTAGGGAAATAAGCAGGTGCATACCGTCCAACCGTATATTTTGCAACAGGAGCTGTCTGAAAGTAATTGAGTGCATACTCTGCTGTTTTGTTATATTTACTATAGACATGTTCATTTTCACCACGAGGTTCTACAAGCATACCTAAATCAATATTGTTAATCATAATCTCATGTGGTGGACCCAGTTTAATCTCTCCAGCATTCAATGACGCACTTTTTTTCTCTGTACCACTGCTATCTAATTCTGTTAGCGCAATACTCATTTTAGGTGTCATAAAATTCCAAGGAATTTCACCTGTCCATGAACGTTTTGAAAATGTCAATTTCTCTCGACTGTCTGTGGTTGATTGATCGCAAAGTCCTATCTTAGCTGGCTTTGAAAGCTGTACTTGATACACTTCACCTTTCTCATTGGTAACTTTCATCTCCATGGCATGAATACTTGTAGCATCTTCCATCATGAAAAGAAGTAGTGCTGAACGAAAAGCAACTGCCAATGGTCTAAACTCTCCCTCTTTGGCTTTAGGACGATGCATCTGACTCTGAATAAACCATAACTGCCCCTCTAAATCACCTTGCATATTGTTCGTAATATTATACTCACTACTGTAGTCCATTAGATCCGTATATTTATCTTCTTCATTTTTATCTACAACCACAGTAACCCATGTTGAATTACTCTGTAAACTATCATTTATCGTGACATGAAAACGGTAAGTATAGTTAGATTTTAAAGTACCGATAGAATGAATATTACCATCTGAATCTATAGAAAAAGGAACATTCTCTTCTTCAATACTATAAGTAATCGTATCATTTTGATAATCTTTTACAGTAACATTTCCTACAACATCAGTACTCTTTATATTTGTATTAACATGACTTACAATATTATTTTTGACAAAGATAGGTTTTGACGGAAGTTCTCCATAAACCATAACTTCACCTAGGTGTAAAGATTTATCACCACCGGTTGCATCTAAATTTCCTTGTAACAATAGGTATGATTTTTCAATAGGAGGGTTATAAATAAAAACCTGAACCATATCTGCTGTTAAAGTTTTATCTAATATTCCCATATTTGTACTACCAATAGTATGTGCGGTAGCGTTAAGATACATTTTAACATTATTTAGACGATCAGGTCTATACGAAGCGTTACGAATAACTATTTTATGTATCTTCGTTCCTGTTGGTAATTCCAATTGCCACCAGTTGTTAGGTTCTACATCATTTGCATGGTTATAGGTATCATTGTTTTCATCTATTGCCTCGATGGCTTTATGCCCATCCCAAATATCTCCTTGAATAGCTTTTCCATGAATATGTGCTAAATTTATAGCTGCTTTTACCTCTATATCAAAAGCATTTAAACTTACCGTTTCCTTTCCGTCTGAAACAGAGATAATAATATTCTTATAAGTACCATTACTATCACTTAAAGGTATACCTTTTAATTCACCATTTGTAGTATTAAATTCTGCCCACATAGGTTTATTTTGTATGCTAAAGATAAGTGAATCATTATTAACATCAGTCACAGAGGGAAGAAAGTGATACATAGCATATATATTTGTTTTTCTTTTTACTTTTCCACTTATAGTAGGTGCTACATTTTCTATAGCCGGGACAGTAATCGTGACAGTTCTTATTATTTGCTTTGCGCTATTACCAGCTTTGTCCCTAACATCATACGTTATGGTGTATATACCTATGGTATTCGTATCTACTAAATTATGTACAACAATATCATCTGTAATCTTTCCATCTCTATCATCCGTTGCATTTGCCCCTGCATCTGTATAGGTTGTTCCTCTTTCTATTATTACATTTCCACCAATAAGTGTAATTATTGGTAAAGTTATATCTGTTACATTTTTTTCGATATATTCAGAGTCTATATTTTCATTAATAACTGTTGTATTCTTCTTTACACCAGAACTACAAGCAGTAAAGATATTGAGAACCAGCATTAATAATGTTACACGTACAAAATTATTTTTGTAATTTTTCATATTCCAGGCCTTATTGTAAATTAATACTATTATACAATGAATAAGTCAAAAGTGTTTAAGCATACTTACTCATCATAATAGGCAGTTACATTATAACTTTCCACCAAACCACTTTCAGATAAACACTCTTTCTCAAAAAAATCAACAATCCCTTTTCTTTGACAATGACGCTCAAAATCTTCCACTGTTTCCCAAGCTTCATTAAAGACTATGGGCATACTTTTACCCTCTGCAAAAGTATTTTCTATCTGCTTAGTGACTCTATATCGTAAACAGCCCTCTTCTCTTAGTGTATCTGCTTCTAAGGCTTTAAGTGTTTCAAAAAGTATATCAAACTTTCCCTCTTTGGGTGTAAATTGCGCAATACAGTAGAGTATTTTAGACATAAGTATCCTTTAATTTATAATTTTAACATAACTACAGATAAATATGAATGAGAGTTGAAAAAGATTTATTAATAATAAAATATTATTTAACAAATAAGTAATACTTATTTTATATATTTGAATTTGAGCTTTCATGCTTTAAATTAACTATTCTAAAGGATTAGAAAATGAAAACTATTACAAAAAGTATTGTAGCAATTGCAATAATTTCGGGATTTACAGGCTGTCAACCTAATAATTATGATGATAAAAAATCTGGAATTATTTCAGCAAAGACATTGGTTTCTTATATAGAAAACTGGAAAGAAAACAAACCAAAAGGCACAGAAGGTCGTTTAATTATAGTACAAGCAGGAGCAACATCATCAGATAAATTTTTAAGTCACGATGATAAAAATGTAGTCGTATATCAAATACCTGCAGGTGGGTCTTGTGATCCTTCATATAGACGGCATGATGGAATGACAAATATACCTGGTGCTTTACTCTCTGGAGCCTATATGGACGGCATGATTAGTACCTTTAATATGAATCCAGAAAAAGATTATGTTGTATTTGCTGTAGGTAAAGGTGCAAAAACAATGAGAGAAGTGGTACGTTCATGGTGGGTTATGCGATATTGGGGATGGGATAAAAATCGTTTAGCATTTTTAGATGGCTCAGTAGATTATGACTTTTCAAAATCAAGTGGACTCTCTCAATATTTAGTTTCTAACCCAAGTATGCCTCCTGTAAAAATGGATAAAGAAGGAAAACCTGTAATACATAATGGTCAACTCGTACCAATCGCACCTTTTTATACTATGAAAACAATTAATAATGTACATACTGATTTTCAATTTTATCTAGCTGATATGATGAAACTTGCAGCAAAAGAGAATAAAAAAGGCTATTTCATTGCTGATGCAAGAGGAAGCAAAGAATTTAGTGGAGAAAAAAACTCAAGATTTAGTGATGACAAAGTATGTGGTCCAAATAAAGATAAGAAATGTCTTATGCCTCTACAAGGTCATATAAGAGGTGCTATAGACTTCCCATACACTGATATTTTAGTCTTAGATGATTACAAAGAAGATATAAATGGTGATGGTAAGATAGATAAAAAGGATGCATCATTTAAATTTAAATCTCCTGCTGAACTAGAAAAAGTATATGCTCTCAAAGGTTATAAAAAAGGTGATAAAATCATTACCTATTGTAGAACGGGTAGAAAAGCTACACTATTAACTATTACAGCCGATGCCATACTACATTATCCTGTAGCACTCTATGATGGTTCGTGGGTACAATGGGGAGAACTGGCAGGAGGAAGAACTGATATTGATGGTAATGAAATAATTCCAAAAAATAGTAATCTTGATTTAGACACGCCTAAATATACCGTAGTAACTAAACATATTGAACCGGAATATACACAACCTAGTTCTATCTATGATATTAATTTGGATGCAACAAGTTCAAATAAGCTTATTGAAGAAGATAAAAACTATATGAAATAAATGATATATACATCAATGAATTAAAACTAATATATAAATATAGTTCAATTTTATTGACATTATAATGCTAATTTAGATACTATTAAAATAATAAAAGGAGTAATAAATATGAAAACAAGCACAATAAGTAAATTAATACTGCTTTCAGTTGTAACGGCAACAACACTTCAAGCAACAAATGGAGATCATCTCATCGGTATTGGAGCCAAAGCTAGAGGTATGGGTGGTACAGGTATTGCACTAAGTCATGGAGCAGAATCTGCATTAAGTAACCCTGCACTTATCACACAAGTTGAAAACACTGAAATCTCTTTTGGTGGTACAATCTTTATGCCAAATATAGAAACAGAATTAACGCCAATGCAAGGTGCTCCACTGCCTCCGCAAAAGAAACTAACTAGTGACGCGGATATCAATATGATACCAGAAGTGTCATTAGCTACGAAAATCAATGATAATTTTTATGTAGGTATTGGTATGTGGGGTACGGGAGGAATGGGTACTGACTATAGTCAAGGTGACGGAATTAGTAAATCTTTAGCTAACGGACAATTTAATAACTTTGACATGGTCACAAACCTTCAAATGATGCAATTTGCTGTACCTTTAGCCTACAAAGCAAATAATTTTAGTATTGCTATAGCTCCCATACTTATGTATGGAAACCTAGATATTAATTTTAAAATGCCAAGTCAAACTACTCCTGGAACTGTAAATAATATAGGTTCAGGTATAGCACAAGATTTTGCCTATGGATACAATCTAGGGGCAACCTATGGCTTTTCTAATGGCTTCACTCTTGGAGCTGTTTATAAATCTGCTATTGAAATGAACTACGATGGTACTATACAAAATGCTGCAAAGAATTTTGGACTTCAAATGAGTGATACGCTTGAACAACCTTCAGAAATAGGTATAGGACTTGCTTATATTAGTGGTCAACATACATTTGCTTTTGACTATAAAAAAATTAACTGGTCGGATGCAGAAGGGTATAGTAATGTATCATGGGAAGATCAAAATGTATATGCTATAGGATATCAATATACACAGAATAATTGGGCAGTAAGACTTGGATACAACCGAGCAAACAGTGCTGTAGTAGAAACTAAAAACCCTGCTATTAATATGTTTAACCTTTTAGGATTCCCTGCAACTGCTGAAAAACATTATACTTTAGGTGGAACATATGAAGTGAGTGCACAGTTTTCTGTTGATGTAGCGTATGCATATGCTGCTAAATCCACAAAAACATTTGATATTAGTCAACTTCAAATGGGTATGGATTCAATTACCACAGACCACAGTGAAAACTCTATTTCATTTCAACTAAACTATAAATTTTAAAACCAAGAGGTGCTACTTTAGCATCTCTTCTAGAGTTACCTTTACATTTCTACCTAAAGCATCTATCTCATATCCACCTTCTAAAAAAAAATATAAGGAACATCTTTAGTGTCTAAAATACCTCGTACCATTTGACCTATACCCTCTGTTGTTATATTTAATGAAGCAAGTGGATCACTTTCATGTAAGTCATATCCTGCTGAGACCAATATAATATCGGGATTAAAACTATCAATAAAAGGGGGCAAATCATTTTCATAAATATCTAAAAGTTCTGTGTCTGTACTCTCAGGCATCATTAAAAAATTTGCAGTATACCCTTTTCCTTTTCCCTCACCTCTATGCGTCTCTGCACCTGTACCAGGATAAGCAAAAGCCTGATGAGAAGAGAAGTAAAAAACAGTATCATCCTGCCAAAAGGTATCTTGTGTACCATTACCATGATGGACATCAAAGTCTAATATCATTACTTTTTTATAACCTATGCTTTGTGCATACCGTGCAGCTATGGCAATATTATTGAAGAGACAAAAGCCCATAGCTTGCATAGGTGTAGCATGGTGTCCAGGAGGACGTACAGCACAAAAGGCGCGTTCAAACTTACCTGCTTTAATACCATCAAGTGCAACCACACCTGCCCCTACTGCCAGAAATGCCGCATCATAAGAGTCTACACTACAGATAGTATCAGAATCAATACTCCCACCATACTCACTGATACTTTTAATATTTTCTATATATTCTAAAGAGTGTACAGATTCGATAATAGAAGTAGAAATTTTTATAGGTGAAACAAGCACTAAATTATTTAACAAAGGTTCAATGGCTTGATGGATAGCCACTAAGCGCTGTTTAGATTCAGGGTGCATCACCCCTGTATCGTGTTTCAAATAGATATCATCAGAAATATAGGCTACTTTTTTCATACCCTATTATAACTTCTTTTTTAGTGCCTCTATCTCTGCACGTAACAGCTTGACTTCTCTACTAAGTAATTTCATCTCTTCTTCTAGTTTAGATTCACCTTTCTTTTCGATACTAATAATGCCTTGTTTTACTTCTGCTTCTATCGCTTCATCAATGAGTATATAAGTAATTTCTTTTCCATTCTCTTCCACGACTTCACTTTTAAGCTTAGCAGATTTTACCATCTTCATCACATTAAAAATACTTAATTTATGGGATACAGCATACGCTTTTATTGTTACTTTTTTTATCAATTAGACTACCTCATTATTTTCAAATATACTATATACAGTTTAAAACTTATTTCGGATATAATAGGATAATACTCTTTAAGGACTAACTATGTACACCAAAAAACGTAAAATACTCTTTTCTATACTTTTTCTTTCTCTATTTTCTATACAGTTTTCTTTTGCCCAAACTTCCGTAGAAATTGACCAAGATGTAGATATTGCTATTCAAAAATTTAAACAAGATATAGAAGGAGGAGATAAATTTCTTTCTAAAGTTAAAGGGTATGCAGTTTTTCCTACTGTAGTAAAAGCAGGAATAATCATAGGTGGTAAATATGCCGAAGGTGCAGTTAGAGTAAATGGCAAAAGTAAAAGTAAATTTTATCTTAGCATGTCTTCTGTATCTATTGGACTACAAGCAGGTGCACAAAGATACTCTATGCTCATCGCTTTTGTTACCCCAGAATCCTTAAAAAGTTTTTACAAAAGTGATGGTTGGGAAACGGGACTAGAGGGTTCTATTACTATTGCACAATGGGGTGCAAATAAAGATATGTCATCTATCAGTTTTGAGAAACCGATTATTGCATTTATCTATAATGAAAGAGGTATTATGGCGAGTATTAACCTCTCTGGCACAAAATTTGAGCGTATTATGCCTCAATAAAATGATTATGCTATACTCACAACATACTTCACACTAAAGGATAACAATGAAAACCATTAAAATAATAATTGCAGCACTACTACTATCAACTACCTTATCTCTAGCCCAAACAAAAGCAGAGATTGATGCAGATGCAAATAAAGCAATTAATACATTTATCGACGACAATAAAGGAGGAGATGCTTTTTTGGTTAAGTCCAAAGCATTTCTTATCTTTCCAAGTATCAAAGAAGCTGGTTTTTTTGTAGGGGGCAAATATGGCGAAGGTGTACTTCGTGTTGTCAAAGAGTCTAAAGCATATTATACTATTAAGTCTGCCTCTATTGGTATGCAGATGGGAGTTCAAGAATATTCAATGATTATTGCATTCACTTCTGATGCAGCGCTAAATAAATTTCTCTTAGATGATGACTGGAAAGCAGATGTTGATGGAAAAATTGCCATGGCTGAGTGGAACTCAAAAGAGGAACTTGATAAAATTAAATTTGACGATGACATGGTTGCATTTGTCTTTAATTCAAAAGGATTAATGGGTAGTTTCACTATGGAAGGTACTAAATTTGAAAGAATTAAACCTGATTAATCCTTAAATTGACATATATCAATTTACTATCATCCTAAAAGTGCTACAGTAAAAAAGATACACACGACAAAGGATGATAATGAAAACTTTACACTATAGCTTAAAACTCTTTTTTATATTGATAAGCATGACTGCTTTTATGATAGCAGAAGATACTGCACGCGAAATTAATGCAGACAGTAATGAGGCACTCGCAACATTTTATAATGATATCCATGGAGGCAAAGCATTCCTAGAAAAATCCAAAGGATATGTTGTCTTTCCTGATGTGAAAGAAGCAGGCTTTTTCTTTGGTGGTAAATATGGTGAAGGGGTACTACTTGTCAATGGTAAAATTAACGACTACTATAGTATTACTTCTGCATCTGTTGGATTACAAGCAGGGATACAAAGCTATTCTCTTATTATTGCCTTTACCTCAGATGCTGCCTTAAACAAATTCATAAATGATGATGATTGGGAGAGTGATATGGATTTCAATATCGCTATGGCAGAATGGAATAATGATGAAGAACTTGATGACATAGATTTTGGATCAAACATGGTTGGATTTTTATTTGATTCCACAGGGATGATGGGCAACTTTACCATGGAAGGTACCAGATTTGAAAAAATCACACCTGATACCGACTAGACAACTCACTATAAAGAAAGGTTAAACCTCTCTTTATAAGAGCATTTTTGACATAATTCTTCTACTGCTTTTGCTTCTTTAAAACCTTGTATTATATTTGTACTACGCATATTAACTAGTATTTCTGCCAAACTACTTTCATGTAAATTACCAAGCTCTATAATGCCATCGCAATCTAAACAACAGGGCACCACTTTACCAGAAGCCAGTATCCCTATATGTGACTGTAATCCTTGACAGGTACCATCTCCATATTTTTTATTTGTAAGAGAAGGCCATTCGAAGTAGTTGTCAAAATGTATCAATATTTTAGAAGCTACACGTATACTCTTTGGACGTTCTTTATAAATACGATCTAACGATAAAGAGGTATTAAAGACCGTAGATAATTTTTCAAAAAGTATATCATTAAATGCACGCTCACTCATCATTTCATCTAAGTTCCATACACGTAAATTTATAAACAGTTCTTCTTCTCTAGCGAGTTTGGCTTCACAGAGTGCTAACACGGGAGTGATATATTGTTCAAAAGTGAGAGATGTATCATTTTTATTAAAACTATTTAGTGAAATATTTATCTGTTTTACGCAAGGATGAAAGAGTGTATTATAACTATGCTTTTTCAAAAAATATCCGCTGGTAGTGAGCATCGCTTTAAGTCCATATTTATGTATAATATCTAGGTACTCATGCAAGTTGGACTGTGTCAATGGATCCCCTACCACATGGCAGGCAATCTCTTTTGTATATTCTTTGGCTTGTACGATGACTGACTCAAAAAATGCCAAATCCATCTCTGTACTTGGCAGTTCTTTTGTAGGACAAAAAGAACAGCTCAAGCCACAAACATTGGTAAGTTCTATATAGACTCTATAAAATTTCATTTAAAAACTATAAGAGATATCAGCAAAGACCATATCGTTGTCTTTAATACTATCAAATAGTTTTGAACCACCTATGTAGTCTACCACACCCACATTGGCTGAGATAGCATCTGCGATGTCGTACTTAATCCATGCACGTTGGAATCCACCTTCATTTAACTTTTTCCCAAAGAGTGAAATAAGATAATTCGCATGTATCGTAGCATTCACAAAGTCTGAACTTACACGAAAGGCATGTTGATAGGTGTTTTTATCTACAGCTATGGCTTCATTGCCTAGTCTATTGTCATAACTGTTCATATGTCTAAGCGAGATATCATAGGAAAACATCGTATCAGCTATACCTTTATACTCTGCACCCACAAGTAAATCTGTACGAGAAAAGCTATTTTCACCTGTTGTAGTAAATTTTAGTTTATCAAAATAAGCTAGCTCTGATTTAAATAACCATTCTTCATGTAATATATTTAATGCCATACCCGCCATGTTAATTTTACTATGCGTGACAGTAGGACGTGGAGAAAAAGTGACACGTAAATTATCATCATACACATGTGCACCATAAAAGTTTACATCCCAACCAGAAAACTCACCACCCACAGAGAGTGCATAAGTCACATCATTTGCACTCTCTTTAATAAAGTTCGGATTGGTCATAGGATTATATGCCGAACCAAATGCAGGATTTTTAGAAAATCTCTGTTCAATAATAGCAATAGGTGTCACACGCCAATCATTTATAAAATAATCAAACTTTGCCATACCTACAGGTAAACGTAAATCTTCTATATCTACCATACCTGGACGACGATTATCAATGGGATTTAGTATATCTGTAATACGAATGGTATCACTTCTCCCCCATACAACCACTTGACGTCCTAGTTTTGCATCTAGAGTATCTGTAATACTCCCTTCTACATAGGCATCAAAAAGTTCTGTTTCATGACGTCTTTGTTTTAGTTCATCATTACTATAGTATTCATTTCTCAAGTCATAGACTGCATCATAATACCATTTTCCATTGGTCTTAAAACGCCATCCATTTTCAAACTTATGTTCATAGTCTAAAAGTATAGAAGACTTAAAAGAGCTAAATTTATTATAAGGTCTTACCCCATTATAAGAGTACGCTACTTGTTGCGTAAGTTTACCAGTAAGTCCTTCGATAAGATACTTTTTATCCTGAGTTGTTTCTTCACTCATATTGCTCTCATCTGTATCTATAGAAGAGTCATCATTAAACCCATCCATCACATTATCTGAACTGCTTTGCTCTACTACTTGTGTAGATGTATCATCGAAGCCATCTAAGGCTTCATCTAGACTCTCGGCATAAAGTAATGAAGAGAGTAAAAGTCCACTCAATGCTAATTGTATCTTCATAGATTATAGTCCTTTTTCAAGTCTTCTTGTACTAAACATACTATCAGCTATATTTTTATTGAGTTTGATATGGCTAAACTTTAGTATTGTATTGTGTACTATACGATTACCTTTTTTAGTAGTCATACTAATCATATCTGTTAACCATACACCCCCTTGTTTATGAAGCTTTTTAA
>Ga0256844_10000897_pt1 | contig 11246 bp, 12 predicted proteins | sample MusselsmetaG_FD_189100 | JGI IMG/M metagenome (GOLD analysis project Ga0256844, IMG submission 189100) | Mussel associated microbial communities from hydrothermal vent at the East Pacific Rise, Pacific Ocean - Mussels | ecosystem: Host-associated > Mollusca > Shell > Unclassified ... | reverse complement strand
TGCTCAACCGTCTTACTCTGCACCACAACCTCAAGTGCAACAACAACCATCTGTACCAGAAATCGACATCGATGATGACGAGATACCATTTTAGGAGAAACCCATGGCAGAAAGAAGAAAGTTCAAAAAAAGATATTGTAAATACTGTGAAATGAAAGTAGATTTCATTGACTATAAAGATTTAAATCTATTAAAGTTCTCATTGAGCGAAAGATTTAAAATTATGCCAAGAAGACTTACAGGTAACTGTAAACGTCACCAAGAGCTTGTAACTGTTTCAATCAAAAGAGCGAGACAAACAGCACTTATTCCATACATTGTAGATAGAAAAAATGTAGTGGAAAACCCATTTGAGTTCGTTAAATAGATTTAACGCTCAACCACTTCTGTTCCCACGTTTAACGTGGGAACAAAGCCTTACAAATCATCTGACTTATTAGCTTTTATACTATAACGCTTTAACAATTCTGTTTCAGTATCTAATGCCTGCTTACGCTCAATTACCACTTTAGCACCATCTTCATCTTCAAGAACCACATACTCGTCACTACTCTTTATTACTAAATCATAAAACTCTTTAAAGTCTTTAAACTCTTTTCCATTAACCTTTTCTACATGCCACATTGAGATGCCATAGTCGCCACGACTATGAGAAGATGCCAATACTTTAAGTAACACTACTAACTCTTGTTTCTCTTTTGTTGGAAACTTAGTTGCACCATATCTTAAGCCCAACATTGGGTTCATAGAAGCATTTAAAAGGTTCTTTGTAATTGGAGAGAAAACATAACCACCCAACATAAAGTAACTTGGCATCTTGTCATACTCTAACTGTGCATAGGTAGAGTGTTCAGTACTTGATGTTTTAGGTAAAGTTGCTTTTAGTGCCATCTTTTTACCATTACGTAAGATGTCTAAACTTACATCATCACCATATTGATGAACATCAATAAAATATTTAAAATGAGTATACTGTTTATCTCTAAACTCTACTGTCCCATCACTTTCAATCTTATGACCATCAATTGCTGTAATGATGTCCTCTTTCTCTAAAACATCTTTTAAAATAGAGTTATGTACAATATCTACAACAATAATACCTCCAGCATCTTCTTCTAAATGATAATACTTTTTTAATGTAGGGTTTTCAATTTTATCCGTCATAATTCCTAATTTAGGGAAACCATCTCTTTTCCCATCTGAAACATCTTTTAAAAAGTGTTGAATGATATCTACAGGAACCATGTACCCAATGTTTTGAGAAAAAGTAATGCCTTGCATAACTACTCCCACAATTTTACCGTTAGAGATGGTTGGTCCTCCAGAGTTTCCAGGGTTAATGGCAGCATCTATTTGAATCGACAAAAAATGTTTTCCACTATGTGCATATCGATTATGTTCAATACGTGAAACAATCCCTGTACTCACGGAAATGGTGTGACCACCCATAGGATAACCATAAACCGTTACTTTGTCTTGCATTTTAGGGAGTACTCCAAACTCTAGAGGTGTAGTGTTTTTAAAAAATTCTTTGTCATCTACCTCTAAAAGTGCCAAGTCTGTGTCATGAGAAACCTCTAAAACCTTTGCTTGATAACGTTTTGTATCTCCATACTTCTTTACTTCAATAAAGGTCTCATTTGCAACTACATGAGCATTGGTTAAAATACGATTTCCTGAAATGATACTCCCTGAACCACTTGAACGTTGAATAGAAGAGTTCCAAGGCTCTAAATAATTTGTTGACTTCGATACTGTATAAATTTTAACAATAGAAGAGTCAATACTTTGTGCCTCTCCAAATGAGAGCATAATAGATAATAAAACTAAGAGTTTCAGTGCGTTTTTCATGTAATACCTTATATTAATTTTTACGTAAGTATAATACTAAATAGTTAACCATTAAACAACGTAATACTAAGCAAAGTGTATAATAACTAAAAAAATTTAGGAGTTGTATAAGATGGCAACAATTTCAATGGGCGACCTTAAAAAAGGTGTACGTTTAGAGTTAGATGGTAACCCTTACAGAGTAGTAGATTTTCAACATGTTAAACCAGGTAAAGGTGCAGCATTTGTAAGATGTAAAATAAAAAATTTATCTTCAGGAAAAGTAATTGAGAAAACTGTTCATGCTGGTGATAAATTTGAAACACCAGATTTAGAGCAGACAACAATGCAATACCTTTATGATGATGGCGAGTTCTTACAGTTTATGGATACCACTACTTATGACCAAATTGGTCTTACTCATGAGCAAGTAGGAAAAGATACTTTTGACTACATGATTGATGGTATGGAAGCAGATATTCTTTTTCATAATGGTAAAGCCATTTCAGTTGAAATTGCACAGACAGCAACTTACACAGTAGTAGAGACTCCACCAAACTTTAAAGGTGACTCACAAGGTGGTAAAAAACCAGCAACACTTGACTCAGGTGCTGTTGTTCAAGTTCCATTCTTTGTACTAGAAGGTCAAAAAATTGTAGTAGATACCGTAGAAGGTAAATACTTAGAGAAAGCCAAATAAGTTTTTTGTAGGTGTAGTCCTCCTGACTACACCAAATACATTTAATCCCTTATTGCTTCTCTATCTAACTCTCCAGACTTCAATTTACTCATATATTCACTCAACATTTTACGAACATCTCCTGACATCACTAACAATCCAAAGATATTGGGAACTGCCAATGCCAAAAATAGTATGGAAGAGAAATCAACCATTGTGCCAGTGTCAACAATTGTTGCAATGACAATAAATGCTAAAAAGATAACTTTATAGATAATAGATGACTTTAAACCAAAAAGATAAACCCACGCTCTTTCGCCATAGTAAGCCCATGAAATCATAGTAGAGAAAGCAAACATGAAGATGGCAAAACCAAGAACAGTAGGAAACCATGAAACCACAGAACCAAATGCAGCAGAGGTAATAACAGCTCCTTGCTTAGCAGCAATGGCAGCATCTAAAGCTTCTGTTCCACCTAGGTAACTCCCCGTTAAAATAACCACTAATGCTGTCATGGTACAGACCACAACGGTATCGATAAATGGTTCATAGAGTGAAACCAAACCTTGACGTACTGGATACTTAACTCTTGCAGCAGAGTGGGCAATTCCTGCTGAACCTAACCCAGCCTCATTTGAGAAGACAGCTCTTTGGAAACCTTGAATCATAGCTCCAAACATTCCTCCTGCTACAGCAGTTGGCGAAAAGGCTTCTCTAAAAATCAATGCAAACGCATCTGGAATGGCTGTAAAGTACGTACCTAAAACCCAAAAAACCATTAACAGATAAAAGATAACCATAAGAGGAACAATCTTCTCAGCAACCGTTGCAATACGCTTAATACCTCCAATAATTACCAAACCAGTAATAGCAGCCATTATGAGACCAAACACCCATGGGAAGTCCTTAAAGAATGGTACTTGCCCTTGCATAACACTTAAAGACTGAGAGATTTGAAAGGTATTACCTGCACCCAATGCACCTAAAATCATAAAGAAAGCAAAGACAATAGCCAACACTTTTCCTGTGCCAGCCATTCCTTTCTCTGCTAGACCACGAGAGAGGTACTCCATACCTCCACCCATAATAGTACCATCGGGTAAGAATTCTCTGTGTTTAAGAGAAAGGGTCACCTCTGTAAACTTTAAAGTCATACCAAGGAAACCTGCTAAGATCATCCAGAAAGCTGCCCCTGCTCCACCCAATGAGATGGCAATGGAGACTGCTGCAATGTTACCAATACCAACGGTTGCAGAGAGTGCTGTCGCCAAAGATTGAAAAGGAGAAATGACCCCTTTGTCTTCTCTTGTCTTGTACTTACCACGTACAATTGCTAAAGAGTGTGAAAACATTCGAAGATTAACAAATCCCATTTTTAGTGTTAAATATACACCACCAGCTATAAGCCAGGCAACAACAAAAGGAAAAGAAGTTCCCTCAATCTGTCCAAAAAAGATATCGAAAAAAAGAATTTTTTCAAAAAAAGCATTAATCCCTAAAAATAGTTCATTCATGTTACATCCTAATATATAATGGTTAACATTGTATATCAAAAATAGTATTATTGCCATTAATCAATCTAGGTTTTATTCGGTAACGCTGCTTCCTCTAAATATGAATAGATATTGGCTAAAAAATTTTGGAAATCAAAAGGCTTTGGAAGATAGTAATCTGCCCCTATTTCAGATAACTCCACTACTCCTAATCGATCCGTAGTCATTAGTACAATTGGTAAAGAGTGAAACTTGCTCTTGGTACGTAAATTTTCGATAAACTCTTTACCATTCATATAGGGCATATAGAGATCCAATAAAACTATATCGAAATTAATACTATTAAGTAATTCTAAGGCATCCACACCATTAAGTGCCTCAAAAATACGGATATTAGGGATCTTATTTAGCATAGTTTTAATTAATTCACGAGTAAAAGGATCATCATCTACAATAAGTATTGACAAATTATTAAAATTATCCCAATCCATAACCATTATCTCCCCATAAGATTTACTTCTATAAAATTATTATATATAAAAGTAATAGTGAACTAAAAGTGATATTGTAAAAAAGATTATAATCATTAATCTTTTTTAGAAAAACCCTAATTATTATAATTTTTATAAATAATTTTAAATACCATAAAATAAAAAATAATACTGAAAGCTTTTTTACTTATTTATTAAATTATTTTTTTCAAGAAAATTACTATAAAATGATGTTAAAATATTTTCAATTCAAAAATTAGAAGAGAGAACTCATGCAAAAAAAAGTTTTAATTATGTGTACAGGAAACTCTTGTCGAAGTATTATCGGTGAAGCACTTATTAACAGCCATCTTGATGGCATTGAAGCTTACAGCTGTGGTGTTGCACCCTCTGGAAAAGTTAATCTAAATGCAAAAAAAGTTTTAGAAGAAAATGGAAATTGGGATGAGAAATACCATTCAAAACATCTAGATGAATTGAGTGAACTAAAGTTTGATTTGGTGGTTACTGTTTGTGGACATGCAGATGAGACCTGCCCTACTTTTCCAACCATAACAAAAACCATTCATGTAGGATTTGAAGACCCAGATGGTAAAGAGTATCCTGCTTTTGAAACAAGCTACAACGAAATTAAAAATATTCTACTTCCAAAAGTAGAAGAAGCATTAAAGGAGAAAAAAGAGATGAATAAAAGTGTATTTAAAACCACTACAGGTGTAAAGATTAACTTTACAGGGGTTGTTGAGAAACAACAGATTGTTAAAATGGTAGAGAACTGTGCTACAGGTCAATGTGAATGTATGAGCGAGAGTACCAAGAAGAAGATTACCAATATGCAAGTAGCTGGTAAAGATGGTAACGTTGACCTAGAGTTAACAGGCGATATCTCTAAAGAAGAGATTGCAGCTGCTTTAGAAAAATCTAAAGTACTCAATAAGGACTAATGTTCATTAATGACATTGTAGACAAAAACTGAAGCTATAGCACCTAAAACTGTAGCAACCACATAAATCCATAACGACTCTAAATGCCCAGAAACTAAAGCTGGTGCAATTGAGCGTGCTGGGTTCATGCTTGCCCCACAAATTGGACCTGCAAACATGGCTTCTAGTCCAACCGTAAAACCAATCGCAATACCAGCAAATGACTTAACAGCTTTAGCATGTACAGCCGAACTTGCAATAATAAGCATGAGAATAAAGGTCAAAATAAATTCAAAAAGAAATGATTGCCACCATGAACCATGAGGAAGTGTAGAACCTAAGTAGGCAACGTCACTCAAGGCTTTTATCTCTACTATAAAAAGCAGATAGAGTGTTGCACTGGCAAAAATAGCTCCTGCCAGTTGAGCCACAACATAAGGCAGTAACTCTTTTTTGTCAAACTCTTTCATAAAAGTAAAAGCAACCGATACAGCAGGATTAAAATGTGCCCCTGAAATGTGTCCAAAAGCATAAATGAGTGCTGTTACCACTAAACCAAAAGTTAAAGCAATGCCAACATGTCCCATTGCCCCTGTCAGTTTCTCAACGACAATAGCACCTGTTCCTGCAAAGACAAGGATGTAAGTTCCTATAAACTCTGCTGTTAACCTTGCTTTTAAACTACTCAACTATTTTATCTGCTCCAACATATCTTTAAACGACTCTTCAAAAGCAACAAGTCCTTCGTCAAGAAGTTGTTTGTAGATGGCGTCCATTTTGAAACCATTGTCTTCAAGGTTCATAAAGTAGCCATTTAAGACATCATTCTCAATGGGTAGCATTTCCACTCTGTCATTGGTTTCAACATGTGCCTCAATGGTCGCCAAAGGAGCTGTATTGACAGAATGTGCAGCCATAAGACCTTTGATGTAATAGTTTGGCTCTTGTGCATTACCTTTAACTCCTGTACTTGCAAATAAAGCTCTAATATTGGGAACACTATTTCCCTCAATCATATTGTAAATTTTTGCAGCATTATAGATACCTGTCTTAGCAGGGTCAATTCCTGCTGCTTCCAACTCGGTATCTAACGCACGGTCAAAACGACTAACAAATACAGAGATGACAGCTTCAACACGACAAGCACCATAGTTCTCGCCTTGAGCAATACCTTTGGTCATGGCTTTAAAACATTGTGTTGCTTGTTTTGGAGAAAATACCAAAGTTGCATTAACAGAAATGCCATCTGCCATAAGCGTAGTCATTGCTTCATATCCAGCCTGTGTTGCAGGAACTTTTACCATTACATTTGGCTCGCCAATGGCTTTGAAAAGGCGTTTTCCTTCAGCAATAGTCCCTTGTGTATCGTTACACAAGAAAGGGTCAACTTCAATAGAAATATATCCATCGTTCCCTTCATCGTATAGAGGTCTTAACAGCTTAGCAGCTGTTCTAATGTCTTCAATTGCTAAAGCTTCATACTTCTCTTTTGCACTTTTACCCTCTAACAAAGCCAACTGCTCTTTGTACGCTGGTGACGTTGTAATTGCATTTGCAAAAATAGCAGGATTTGACGTTGCTCCATTTACAATGCCTTTTTCTAACAATGCAGAAAACTCATTTTTTAAATAATCTCTTTCAATAAAATCTAACCATAATGAAAAATTAATATCTCTATTTACCATAACCCTATACTCCATCTGTTTCTTTATATGTCCAACTCCAAGTCCTCCACGAACCAAAGTCTGTTTCTTTATTAATTGTCTTCTCTAATAAGTCTAAAAAATCGTCTCTTTCCACCTGTTTAGCACCCCATTTTATAAGGTGAGGTGTCTCCACTTGACAATCTATAAAATCATAACTTTTTTCAACACAAAGATTACTTAATGCATGAAGAGAAACCTTCGATGCATCGGACATTAAAGAGAACATCGATTCGCCAAAGAAGCCTCTTCCAATGGCAATACCATAAAGCCCTCCTACCAGTTTACCTTCATAATAAGTTTCAATGGAGTGTGCATAGCCCATATTGTGGAGTTCAATGTAAGCTTCTTTCATCTCTTTTGTTAACCAACTCCCCTCTTGTCCCTCTCTTGGAACGTCACCACAGTAGGTAATGACCTCTTCAAAGGCATGGTCAAACTTTACAACAAAACCTTTGTTTCGTAACACTCTTCTAAACGATTTGGAAGTTTTAAACTCTTTGGGGAACAGTAGTAAGCGAGGATTTGGTGACCACCAAAGAATGGGGTCTTCAGGACTGTACCAAGGGAAAATACCCTCTCGGTACGCTTTTAAAATTCGATTTGGGTTTAAATCTCCACCAAAAGCAAGTAAACCCTCTTCACTCGCATCACGAGCAGAGGGAAATATGTGTTCTCGACGCAGTTGAGGAATTACATATTCATCATCATAGATTGAAGACAAAATCTAACTTCTCCTGTTTATACGTTACTTTTACAGAACCACCATTTTTAAGCTTACCAAATAAAATTTCATCGGTTAATTCCTCTTTAATTTTATTGTCAATAACACGTGCAATCTCTCTTGCACCATAAACGTCAGAGTAACCAGCTTTTGCAATGTAAGTACGTGCTTTTTTACCCAACTTAATCTTAATGTTTTTGTTTTCCATCTGTTCATTAAGCTTAATAATTTCACGGTCAACAATCTTCTCAATAACTTCAAGAGAAAGATGTTTAAATTCAACCACAGAACTTAGACGGTTTCTAAACTCAGGAGAGAAAAAATCTTTTAAAGCATTGTCTGTTTTCGCAGAGTTATCTTTGTTGAAGCCCATTACATTTGCCTCTTTTGTACCAAGGTTAGAGGTCATAATGAGAATAACATTTTTAAAGTCACTCACCATTCCATTATTATCGGTCAACTTAGCTCCATCCATTACCTGAAGTAAAATATTCATAATGTCAGGGTGTGCTTTCTCGACCTCATCAAGAAGTAAAACCATATGTGGATTCTTCTTGGTCATCTCGGTGAGCAGTCCACCTTGTTCATACCCAACATAACCAGGAGGTGCACCAATAAGTCTACTTAACGAATGCTTCTCCATGTACTCACTCATGTCCAGTCTCTCAAAATGAATGTTCATACTCTTTGCCAACTCTGTACTGAGTGCTGTCTTACCCACACCTGTAGGTCCAACAAAAAGAAATGAACCAATAGGTGAATTGTCTTTGTTAAGCCCAGCATAAGAGCGTTTAATGGCTTGAACAACCGTATCAATGGCATCATCTTGACCAATAATTTTCGACTTAATAGTCGTAGCCATGTTCTTAAGTTTACTCACATTGTCTGAACTTACAACCGTAGATGGAAGTTTCAACATTCTTGCAACAGAAGCTTCAATGTCATCACTTGTAACGGTTACATTATGCTTGTCTCGCAACATAAAGTGTGCTCCAACTTCATCAATAATATCCATCGCTTTGTCAGGTAAGAAACGGTCATGTAGGTACTTCACACTTAAATCGACAGCTGATTGCAACGCCTCATCTGAAAATGAAATCTTGTGGTACTCTTCATACTTGTTCTTAATACCTTGCAAAATAATCATGGTATCGGCTGCTGAAGGTTCGTCAATGTCAATCTTAGAGAAACGACGAGAGAGTGCCTTGTCTTTGTCTAAGTGGTTTCTAAACTCTGCATAAGTTGTCGCACCAATACACTTTAACTCACCTCTTGCCAATGCAGGTTTAAGTAGGTTTGCAGCATCCATGCTACCACCACTTGTAGACCCAGCACCAACCAAAGTATGAATTTCATCAATAAAAATAATGGCTTTGTCAATAGTTTGAATCTCACTCAAAACACCTTTAAGACGCTTCTCAAAGTCACCTCTGTACTTTGTTCCCGAGATCATTGCTCCTAAATCCAATCCAAAAATAGATGAACCTTTTAAAATATCAGGTACATCATCGTTGGCAATCTTAAGTGCTAAACCTTCAGCGATAGCCGTCTTACCCACACCTGGTTCTCCAACCAAAAGTGGATTGTTCTTTTTACGTCTACATAAGGTCTGCATAACCCTATCAATCTCATCAGCTCTCCCGACTACAGGATCAATTTTTCCAGACTCTGCAACAGCTACCAGCTCAGTAGTATAGGCAGAAAGGTTCGGATGGGTATCTTCTTCTTGCTCTACAAATGTAGCATCATCTTCATGTGCATCTGTATGAGAGATTACTTCTAAAATATCAAGTCTGGTAATGCCTTCATGTGTTAACACAGCATAAGCATAACTCTTCTCTTGCGTAAAAATAGAAGCCAACAAATCCCCAATCTTCGCTTCTGTACGCCCTGAAGAGTTAATGTGACTTACCATGTCATTCATGACATTTGCAAGAGTTACAGTCTCATAAGGGTTATGCTCTTCTTCTTCATCTTCTAACGACTCCATAACAGGATTGTTACTTTCAATGTAATTTTGAGTCAAGGACATCATCTCTTCAATGTTTCCACCAATCATAGACAAAATCTCTGCACCCTCCTTACTTTTTAAAATCGACAAAAAGATATGTTCTAAGGTCAGATACTCATGTTTGCTCTCTTTAGCAAACTTTACTGAGTCCCTAAAAATGTTGTTCAATTCTATACTTATCATTTTTTCTCCTTTAAAATGTAATGCCTAACTATACTTCTTCCATTGTGGCTAATAGTGGAAATTCACTATTTTTAGCCAACTCTTTGACTTGATGTACTTTTGTCTCAGCTATTTCATAACTAAAAATACCACAAACACCTTTTCCTGTCTTATGAATCTCTACCATAATCTGTTCTGCCTGAAGCACATTTTTATGAAAAATCCCCATCAACACCTCTACTACAAAATCCATAGTTGTGTAGTCATCATTATGTAATAGTACTTTATATTGGGTTGGTTCGTCCAACGCCAATGAAACTTCTAATTCTTCGTCGATTCTTGCCAACGTATTATCCTCTAAAAATCTATATAACTAGTATAGCTTATTTTATGTTACAATCCTAGTAAAAATTTGGAGTTTAATTGTGAAAACCCTTTTTGTAACAGCAACCAATACCGATGTGGGCAAGAGTTATACCACCATAAAACTGATAGAAAGCTTTAGTAAACAAGGTATTTTAGTAGGCGTGTGTAAACCCATCGAAACTGGGGTAGTTACAGAAGCTCCTGATGCCACTCTACTTTTAGAAACTGTACAAAAATATAATGTAAATTTTAAAAATTTAACTCCCCTAGACATCACAGCCTACACCTTCAAACTCCCTGCTGCTCCCTTTTGTGCTGACACAGAGAAAATTATCAACATAGAAAACATTAAAAACAAAATAGCTGAACTCCAAAAGCTCTGTGACCTGCTCATTGTAGAGGGTGCTGGTGGTCTTTTTGTTCCCATTACCCAAACCTACCAGATGATAGACCTAGCCAAAGACCTAAATGGCATGACCCTACTAGTAACACCCTCACGCTTAGGATGCATAAACGACACACAACTGAGCATGGAAGCGTTAAAAAACAGAAACATCCCTTTTGATTGGTGTGTAAATTTGTTTGAAGACAAAGAAGAGTTCAAGACAGTAACACAGCCTTTTTATGATGCTGTCTACAAAGGCTGGTGGAGTTTAGATGAGGGGTTAGATAGGTTTTGTGAGGATTATTGAGCTTCATGAATAATGGAGAAAGATAGGGATTGTCCATAGAAGTTACGAACGTTATTTCATACCATAATAACAATCATCCACCCATCGCAATGGATTGTTTTTCACATATTCAACAATCATTTCATACGATTTATCATCACGTATGATATGTTCATGGTAACTACGTTGCCAT
>Ga0256844_10000896_pt1 | contig 11247 bp, 13 predicted proteins | sample MusselsmetaG_FD_189100 | JGI IMG/M metagenome (GOLD analysis project Ga0256844, IMG submission 189100) | Mussel associated microbial communities from hydrothermal vent at the East Pacific Rise, Pacific Ocean - Mussels | ecosystem: Host-associated > Mollusca > Shell > Unclassified ... | reverse complement strand
TAAATTTTTTGAAGAATCCGACTGGCAGGATAGAGAAGAGGTTGGTGAAGAAATCCTAGAGCATCTTACCGTTAAAAGAAAAGACCTCATTATAGATTTAAACGAGTACAGTACAGAAGATAATGTTTAATGAATAAATTTAAACTTGCGATAAAAAGAGAGATCCTTGTTTATTTGGTTATGCTTTTTGTGCTAAGCTTAATCATGCATAGTGATTTGCTAAGCACTCCCACTTCAAGATTTGAAATAATGTCTGAAAAAGGAAATTATTCTCATCCTTTTCTTTATACATTTATTATTTATAGTGTCATTTTCATTATTCGGAAAATTTTAGATTTTATCATAGGTTTATTTGAAAAAAAATAAATCAATGATGTAGTTTTGAAAAATTATGATATAAAAATGTATCCGTACAGTGATATGGATAATTTTATCTTATATAGATGTTTGTATGCTTCATCACTTTTGTAATTTATAGTTAAAAGCTGATGGAATATGCATTTTATAAAATTGTTTCTACTGGTAACACACTGAATTAAAACTTACGTATATCCATATATTTATCACTTATTTTTAAAACGATACATTATAATTATAATTATAATTTATGTTATCTGTATAATTTACGTATGTGAGTATGTGATATATATAGTAACTAAGTATATTAATGGATGACTAATAAAAATTATAAAAATCTAGAAAAAGGTAAAGATGTGAACAAAACATTGAAAGAAGAAGAATCAAATTCTGTAAGCAGAAGAGAATTCTTTAAAAAGACAGCATCAGTAAGTGCTGTTGCTGCCACTAGTATTTTGGCACCAAGCACAGTTCTTGCAGATGATGAAAATATAATGCATCATCCTGAGTGGGGAAGCACTTTAGGAGATGAATGTAACAAAAACCCTTATGGTGTACCATCACCGTATGAGCATAATGTTGTAAGAAGAACATCAGCCCTCATGTCTTCAGGAGGAGACATGCATGCTGCCATATCTATGACTCCACTACATGAACTAGAGGGTATTATAACACCAAACGGATTGCACTTTACGCGTACGCATAATGGTGTGGCACGGGTTGATCCAAATAAATTTAGATTAATGATCCATGGACTTGTTGAAAAGCCAATAGTACTTACACTGGAAGAACTAAAAAGATACCCAAGTGAAAGTAGAATTTTAGTTCTGGAATGTCCATCAAACTCTGCAGCAGAATGGAAAGGACCACAGTTTGGTACTTTGCAATTTGTAAAAGGAATGATGTCTTGTGCAGAATGGACAGGTGTTCGACTTAAAACGATACTTGATGAACTTGGGCTTAAGCCAGAAGCAAAATGGATGCTGGCAGAGGGGTCTGATGGTTCAGAGATGAGTAGAACTATTCCGATTGAAAAAGTATTGGATGATGCTATGATTGTTTGGGGACAAAATGGTGAAGCGCTACGTGAAGAGCAGGGTTATCCAGTACGTTTAATGTTACCAGGTTGGGAAGCTAACCTTTGTGTAAAATGGCTCAAAAGATTAGAATTTGGTGATAAACCATGGTATGCAAAAGAAGAAACTTCTAAGTATACTGCCTTGACTGCTAGTGGTAAAGCTATACAGCATTTCTATGCAAATGAAGTTAACTCTATCATTACATCTCCATGTCCTGAAGTACCTTGGACGGATCTTGAAAAAGGTGATATGATTGAAATTGAAGGTTTAGCTTGGACTGGTCATGGGACTATTAAAGGTGTAGACATTAGTTTTGATGGTGGTAAAAATTGGACGGAAGCAAATCTTAAAGGTTTAGTTCTTCCAAAAGCTTGGACTAGATTCTCATACATGTACAAATATGAGGGTAAACCATTATTATTACAAAGTCGATCTTATGATGACTCTAAGAATGTTCAGCCAACAGTTAATCAAGAAAAAGCTGTAGTTGGGGTTGAAGGTGTCTATCATAGAAATGCAATTATTACATGGAAAGTAACTGAAGATGGGGAGGTGAGCAATGTTCAAGTTAGATCGTAAATTAGTAACTATTGGTATAACATTAGCATTGAGTTCAACTCTTGCTATGGCTGCTGCAAATGATGCAGCACCAGATGTTTATAAAGCAAAGCAGGGTGCAATTGATGGTGGTGTAACGTACCCAAGAGAAAATGGTACTTACACTGCTTATAGATATAATGAGCAAAGCACAAAAGGTGTTAGTTTTGGTAGAACACCTACAGCAAACGAAATCAAAGCATGGGATGTAGATGCTTTACCAGATGGTACAGGTCTACCAGAAGGTGAAGGTTCTGTTGAGCTTGGTGATGAACTTTATGAAGCACAATGTGCAGTATGTCATGGTGAATTTGGTGGAGGTGGAAAAGGTTATCCACAACTAGCAGGTGGTAATCAAGATAAAGATGAAAATGGTGTAGTAAAAACACTTAAAAATCAAAGAGAATATGGGAAAACAGATGCACCTAAAAGAACTGTAGGTACGTACTGGCCTGTAGCCACGACACTCTTTACTTATATAAGAGATGCAATGCCATACGCACACCCAAAATCTTTATCTGATGATGAAGTATATGCTATTACAGCCTATATACTTGCTCAAAATGATATAGAAATTGATGGTGAAGAGATGGATGATGAGTATGTTTTAAATAAAGAAAAACTTATAAAAGTTGTTCTTGCCAATAGGAAAGGTTTTTATCCAAACATTGATGGACCAAATGCACAAGAAGATATAAGAGCATTTTTTGCTGATCGTGCTAAGAATATTGGTGCGGGTACAAGATGTATGAAGGATTGTAAAGATCCAGGTGGACAAGATGGTAAAACTGAAGCTGCTGTTGTGAAGATAAAGTATGAGATGAAAGATGTTGTACCTCCATATGCATATGCAAAAGATTTACCACCAAAGAAAAAAGGTGGAGCAGAACATCCTGGTAAAGAAGCTTATGAAAAAAGCTGTGCGGTATGTCATAAGACGGACGCAATGGGTGCACCAGCCGTTGGTGACAAAAAGGCATGGAAAGCGACACTTAAAAAAGGTTTAGATAAAGTTTATGAAAACTCTATCAAAGGTACAGGTGGTATGCCTCCAAAAGGTGGTACTTCATTAGCAGATGATAAAGTGAAAGAAATTGTTGACTATATGATAGGCGCGAGTAAGTAGTTTTAACTACTCACTTTTGCTACACAATTAGTTTATAGTATAATACTTATAAAGGTCTAACGATTTTTATAAGTCCAATTTAAAATAAAGGAAACAAAATGGAAAGAAGAAAATTTTTGAGTATGGGACTAGCTGTAGCAGCAGTAGCTATTGTTCCAGTTACAGAGTTAAAAGCAGTAAACTTTAGAGGATCACTCCCAAAAGCATGGGAGGCTGAAAAGTCTGTTGATGCAATTAAAGCAATGTTCGGTGATGCAGCACTTACTCCAACAGACAAAATTAAGATGGTAGCGCCTAAATTAGCAGAAAATGGTGGATCAATTCCTATTTCACTTAAAAGTGATTTAGATATTGAAACTATTGCATTTTTTCAAGATGCAAACCCAAGATCTACTACAGTAGTATTTTCAGTACCAGAAGGTCAAAAAGTAGACTATTCTTTTAGAGTTAAGATGAGACAAACAGCTTTAGTTACTGTTGTTGCTAAAACTAGAGATGGGAAACTACTTACACTAAGTAAAGAAATTGATGTTTCTATTGGTGGTTGTGGAGGTTGATTTAATCACATCCACGTGCAAGATAAGATAAAAAAAAAATAAAATAAATATCAAAGGATCCACTATGGGTAAGAAGATGAAAATAAAAGCAAAAGAAAAAGATGGTGTTGTTAAAGTAAAAGCAATGTTTACTAGCCTTATGGCAGATAAAGAAGAAGCAGAGAAAAAGAAAATTGATGTTGAATACATTGCGCATATTATTGCAAAAGTGAATGATAAAGTTGTATATGAAGCTACTACAAGTGGCTTTATGGCTGAGAATCCACTTATGAAATTTTCATTTACGGGTGCTAAAAAAGGTGATGAGTTAGAGTTTACACTCACTGACCATACAGGAAAAACATCGACAGGCAAGAAAAAAATTAAATAAGGATACTTTATGAAAAGTATAATAGCTATTTTATTAATAGTCGCATTTGTTGCGGCTATGCCATTTATTGGTAATAAAAGCATAAAAGTTGATAATCCACATAAATTGGATATTGATGGAAATTTCATCCTTAATGAATGGGTGCCTTCTCGTGTAGGAGGCGGCCCAGAATGGGACTATAATTTAAAACCTGTACAGGTGAGTGAAAGAGTATGGTGTTATTTTGGGGCTATGGAAATGCCAACAAAAGAGAATGCTGGAAATATGTCAAATTCTTGTTATATTAAAGGTGATACTCAATGGATTACTTGGGATACAGGACCTTCATACATATTTGCAAAGCAAGCGTATGCACAAATGCAAAAAATTGCAGATATGCCTGTTAAAACTGTGATCATTAGTCATGAACATGATGATCATTGGTTAGGTAATAACTACTATAAAGAAGTACATGGTGCTAAAATCATTGGTGCTGCTTCTATCAATGAAAACTATTATGGTCCTAGACATATAGAGGGCAAAGACTATCCTGGTATGCAAACAAGAATGATTAAAGCACTTTATCAAAATGCTACTAGAAAAACTGTACTTGCACTTACGGATGAAGCATTTGAAGAGAGTACTAAGTTTGAAATCTCTGGTGTTAAGCTAGAGTATGTCAAAGTTGGATATGCACACTCTGAAGAAGATTGGTTCCTTTATTTGCCAGATGATAAAGTTGTTTTAGCCGCGGATGTTGTTATGAACGGTAGGGTAACTTCAAATAGAGATGGTATTGTTATTGGACAAATTAATGCGATTAATGCGATTAGAGCTAGAGAGTGGGATTATTTGGTTCCAGGACATGGGTTTATCACGGATAAAACTGCAGCAGATGAGTCAGTAAAATATTTTGCATTACTTAAAGACAGAGTTCTTGAAAAAATGGAAGATGGTGTTATAGCTGACTTTATTACAAAAGAAGTGACTTTAGATGAGTTTAGAGAGAAAGATTTGTACTATGTTCTTAGTCCAAGTAACGTTTTTAGATCGTATGAAGAACTAGAGATGTTTGACGAAGATGATTTGATTGACTATAGTGCTCAAGAGAATGAAGAAGTTGAAACTCCTGAAGCGGAAGCTAAAGAAGTTAAAACTCCAGAAGCAGTTGAAGCTGAAGTCGAAAAAGTTGAAGTAACAGAAGACGCCGCGTAACACAAGTGTAATATTTAAAGATTTACACTTAGCCTTTTTATTGTCATTAGCATAATTTTTGCTAATGACATCAATTTTGATAATTTTAAAGTCAGTAAACTTAAATTTGTAAAATAAATTGGTACCGCATATATACAAGTTGTCTATTTTGTAATAAAAATAGAGAACTTGTATATGATGAAGTAAGTTAGAAAGATGAAATTGAATTTCTTGAAACACTAAAGATCTTTAATAGAAAGTCTAAAATGATATAGAGTAGAAGTAGACAAAATGACTAAAGTTGGTAATATTTTTTCACTATTTTACGCTACCGTTAACGGGTCGGCACTTACATTAGAATTAGTTGTGGATAAAAAAGGTATCATTAAAGATAAACATTATAATAAAAGTATAGAGAGGTCAGTACTTATTTCTTCTTTGGAGAGCTATGCCCTTGCAGAAAAATATGGGATTGCTGTACCTTATGGTGTTTTGGGTGAAAATTTACTTACTGATTATAATCCATATCATTTGAAAACAGGGGATAGACTTAAAATAGCCAATGTAATTTTAGAGATAAGTCAGCACTGTACACTTTGTAAAAGTTTTTCAAAAATTGATGCAAAGCTACCAAAACTACTTAAAGATGATAGAGGTATTTTTGCAAAAGTGATAAAGTCTGGATGTATTAAAGAAGGTGATGATATTTATCTCTTAGATTAAATACATTAGTACAGAAATTAATTTTAAGGAAATAAATGAAGAGGTTATTGCTTAGTATTCTTTTTTTAGGGCTTACGCTACTATTAGCACATGGCCCAAATTTCAATCTTGCTGAAGATGCTAAAAAAAGAGGTGACTATAAGAGTGCCTTGAAATATATGCTTAAGCAATTAGATACTGACTTAGATACCTATGGTGAAAATGCTAAAGAGACACTGATGAGTTATTCAAAAGCTGGCTATTATTCTGAAAAGATAGGTGAATATGATAATGCATTAGAATATAATTTTAAAGCTTTGAAAATACAAAAAAAATTAAATGAAAATGATTCAACGGAAGCATCTACTTATAACAATATAGGTGGTATATATAGTAAGCTAAAAAAATATAAATATGCACTTGAATATTATTTTAAGTCTTTAAAGATACAAAAGATAGTTTTTGGCAATAACCATCGTGTAGCATCTATTACCTATAATAATATAGCAGGAGTCTACCGTAAGCAAGAAAAGTACAAAGAAGCACTAGAGTATTACTATAAGGCCCTAGAGATACGCAAAGAGTCTTTAGGCAATGAGCATTACACTACAGCTTTATCGCATAGTAATATAGGTTTAGTATACTTTAAACAAGGTAAGCACCAGGAGGCACTTGATGAATTGGCTAAGACTTTAAAGATACAAGAAAAAATATTTGGAAATGAACATTCATTTACAAAAAAAACGCAAAATAATATTAAGTATATTAAAAATGAAATGCTGAAAAATAATAAAGAGAACTAGAAATAAGAAAAGTAAACTATAATAGCTTTTTGGCTATGATAATTGACACAAAATTAACTTTAAGGAAATAAAATGAAAATTAATTTGAAAACTTTAGCAATGGCAGTATTACTAACATTTGGAATGGTTGCAAATGCCAAAGAAGAGATAAAAAAGACTGAGCCTGTAAAGAGTGAAAGTATTGCACAAGATATCCGTATCTTCACTGCAGATAATCAAGGCGGTAAAATAAATGCGGCTGGTATTGAGAAAGCATTTGCAGATGCAGGTTTTTATGTTACGGGTAACAATGACATGAATAGAGCATTTGAGGCAAAGTTTAAGACACATGCACATGATGTTTATAATCTAATGACACTCCACAAAAAAGATATTGTGACAAAATTGGCTGAAAAATATCCTGAGATAGCTCTTTTTACACCATTAAGTATGTCTATCTTTACTAGAAAAGGTGAAAAGACTATATCTGTGTCATCAATATCAGCAGCTGGTATTGCAAAAGTAACGGGTATTCCTGTAGACAATGCTGATCTTTCTGCTTACATGAAAGACGTAGCAAATATTTTAGCAAAGGCAATGCCTAATGGTAAATTTGAAGTACTTAATTATAAGATAGCAAAACCAGAGGGTGATCTTGTTAAAAGATTTACTATGGAGATGGATGTTAAACCTGAAGAGATAGAAGATGAACTAGAAGGTGTGCAAGAAGAACTTGAAGCAGGGCTAGAAACAGCTGGTTTTGTTCTTGCAGGATTTAATAAACTTGGTGATGACTATGCAGCTGCTGGAAATAATGCGTATGATTTTTTTGATGCATACTCTATTTGTAAAGTAGCGGTAATCTTTGAAGTTTCTAAAACACATCCTGAAGCAGGGGCATTTGCTCCATGTACATTCTCAATGTATAAGAAGAAAGGTGAAAAAGTTGTACACTTTTCATACCCATCTGTATATAACTGGTTAAGTTCTATAGATGTAGCAGATAAATCATCAAAAGATGTACTTCTTAAAGCACAAGACGCAATGAATGCTGCGGTGAATGAGGTAACTGAAGAGTAAATTGGTTCCTTTTAGCAGACTCATATCTTTGGGTATGAGTCTAAATTTTCTCTCGATATACTAACTATTTCACTCCGAACATATCAAAGTATAAGGCATCAGCCCAAGAATAAATAGACGCAGCATTCTTAGTACCGTCTTTTTCCCAATCCTCACTACTCATGGTCTCAGTAAAGCTAAATTGTTTCCAATCTATAAATTTTCCATGCTTTGGATTTTTGTCTTTTTTATCAAAAGAGTATTTGGTATAAATAAAGATAGCATTTTCTGGATTTATAGATATAGCAGAAAAACATAGGGTGATAGGAGATTCCCAGATTGCTGCTTTCTCTTTGTTAATACGTTTTGAAATAAGTTTACCTACATACTTTCCTTCAGTATTTGAGGTATTACCTGATTTTGAAAAGCCCATTGGTCTTGCATCACCTGCAATAAAGATATTTTTTTCTCCTTCAACTTCATAGGTCAGAGGATTGATGTTCCCTTCCATCATATCTTTAGCATCTTTAGCAAAGCCCATAGTTTCTAAAATTTTGGCACCCCTAACGCGAGGGTAGAAGGATGCATCAGCAAAAGTAAACTCGTCAAATTCAGTTATAACCACTTTTTTATCTAGATCTATCTTTTCTATGGTACTGTTTGGTACATACTCTATATAGTCTGCATAGAGTTCTTCAAAAGCAGACATAAAGCCTTTCTTCTTGATGGTGACTGTATTGTTTTCATCTAGAATAATGACTTTGGCTTTTAGCTTTTTTTGTTTAAAATAGTCAGCGATAATACAAGCTCTCTCATATGGTGCAGGCAGGCATCTATAGTTTCCCCCTGGGACAGTAAGGATAAAGTTACCCTTTTTGAAATTTTGTATTTTATGCTTAAGTGTGATATGCTCAGACCCTGGAATGAAGCCAGCAGGATACTCTTGTTTTAGTCTAGTAATAAGTGAAAGGTCACTTGTCCATCTTGAATAGTCATAGTCTATACCTGGAGAGAGAACCAAATAGTCAAATGCAAGATCTCCTTCAGATGTTTTAAGAATGCGATGCTTTTTATCTATGCCTATAGCTGTTGCATTAAAATAAGTATAATTATAGTTTCTTGCCCCTTGTAGGTAATCGTGTGTAATATACTCAAGGTTTACTTTATCTACCAACCATAGATTACTAACTGGGCAAGATATAAATTCATGTCGTTGCTCAACTAAAATAACATCTGCTTGTGGAGAAAAGGTTTTTATTGTCTTTGCAATAGAGAGTCCAGACCAACCCCCACCTATGATAACCACTCTAGGTTTTGTTGTATCAGGGATAGAAGCTTTAGGACTTTTTGTTTTTTCTTTTGTTGTATGCGTATTTTCACTTCCATAGAGAGAAGAGGCAATAGTTAAGCCAGAGAGTGCTAAAAATTTTCTTTTTGAAGAATCCATAAATATATACCTTTATTTTTATTATAATATGTAGTTATATTATCTTTTTGGTACTTGTTTTGAGCTTACTGTATGTGACTCACTTCAAAGTAATGTATAACTTTACGAGTGAGAGTAGCCTCTTTTCTGCGTTGGAAATGTGCATTTAGATCAAACACTTCTTTGCCATACCCTTCTTTATATTCTTTGATGAATGCGTTATAAAGATCTTCTTTGATACCCGTAATCTCATAGGTCACTTTATTAAATATACCTACATCACTTTTACTCTCTTCTCTTGCCTTTTCATTTGCATTTATGCCACCATATCTATTTTCTGCTTCTTGTGTAATGTTCATCTCAATATGTGCACGTATGGTGGTGAGCATATGTTGAAGCTGTGGGAGTGGCATGCCTTGATGTAGAGAGTCTATAATGGTAGATTTTTCTTTACTATACCCCCAATCTCCAGACAATGGAAGGTCTGCATCAAAAGTGTCTTTTATGAGTTTTTGAATATTTGTTTCTTCTTGTAAGGGGGTAAAAGTTGGCATCTATTTATCCTTTATGAGGTCAATTTCGTCTAGTACGTCATACCAACCTTCGAGTTCTCTACTGCCTTGCACTTCAGCAATAATTTTACCTTCTGGTGTCAAAAAATAGTGAAAGGGTACACCAAATAGTTCAAACTTATCAGGGATGTCATGTTTGTCACGTGACATGTATAATAGGACATACTCTTTTTTCATCTTTTCGATTAGCTTTTTATTTGAAAGGGTCTGCTTTTTAAACCGTTCACAATGTTTACATCTATCTGCTCCTATAAAAAGGTAGACTAGTTTTTTTTCTTTTTTTGCAGTATCTAGGGCAGCAGTATAGTTGTGCTCCCAGTTCAGTTCGACAGCATGAAGGGATGAGATAAATAGAAATAGTGGAAGTATCATTTTAATAAGCAATGAAAATTTATACATTGTACTCTCTTTAGTTAATTTTTAATTAGAGTGTTATTATAGCCCATCTTTCTGAATGCACATTACACGAATGTGCTACTTTTTCTTAGTCCTTCTTTGATATAATATCGCCTAATTAAGACTTAAATTTGTAATGTTATATGTATAACAAACATCAAAAAGGAAGATAATTTGTTAAAAAAACTATTGTATGAACCACTTTTGCACTTCCTCGTATTAGGTGCCTTACTCTTTTTTTTCTATGCTTTTTCTAACAATAGTGGAGATACCCAAAATAGTATTGTAATTTCTAAAGAGAGAATAGAACAACTTACTTCAGAGTGGGAAAAAGAGTCTTTGTCTATCCCTACTGCCAAAGAGAAAAAAGAGATAATAGATAAGGAAATTTATCAAAGAGTACTGTATAAAGAAGCTTTAAAGACAGGCTTAGATAAAAATGATAATACCATCAAAGGACACCTTGCACAAAAGATGGAGGCTATTATTTTTGATACGCAAGAACTTGCATCTCCTAGTGATAAAGTATTAAAAAAGTATCTACAAGAGCATGAAGATAAATATAGAGAAGAAGAGAAGATAAGTTTTGTGCAAAATATGACAGGACCAGAGACAACACTTTTTGATAAAGCATATATACTTACTTTATTTGAAGCAAGTAATATCTTTGGACGTTCTTTTTCTGAAGGTCTCTTTACTCTCAAAGCTGATGGTAAAGTACATAAATTAGAATCTGATTATGGTGTACATGAAGTGCGCATAACGGATAAATCTAAACCAAAGCTAAAAACCTTTGATATGGTTAAGGAAAAACTTAAAGATGATTACTTAAAGTTGCAAAGAGAAGAGAAAAATGATGAGACATATGAAGTATTGAAATCACAATATAACATTAATATAGAAGAGATATAAAGTGTTTTTAAAAATATTTTTTATTTTTACGGTTTTTATGGTCTCCACTCAAGCAGATATTATACGACCTGCGTACCTTGAAGTTACTCAAAAAACGACAGATAGTTATGCTGTGCTTTTAAAAGTACCAGCAAAAGAG
>Ga0256844_10000895_pt1 | contig 11248 bp, 11 predicted proteins | sample MusselsmetaG_FD_189100 | JGI IMG/M metagenome (GOLD analysis project Ga0256844, IMG submission 189100) | Mussel associated microbial communities from hydrothermal vent at the East Pacific Rise, Pacific Ocean - Mussels | ecosystem: Host-associated > Mollusca > Shell > Unclassified ... | reverse complement strand
CATTCCCCTTTTAGATGAGATGCCGCTACTTCGTCCGATAAATTATCCCAAAGCCACACCGGGTAAAGGGCTAGAAGTGTTGGAAGTGTGTGAAGAGAAGTTGGCTGTTATCAACTTGATGGGGCACTATACGATGCCGATGGTGGATAATCCCTTTGTTATCGTGTTAGAGGAAGTAGCGCGATTGGAAGAGGCGGGTGTGAAACATATTTTTATCGATATGCATGCGGAGGCTACAAGTGAGAAGCGTGCACTTTTAGCACTTTTAAAGGGGCGTGTTTCTGCGATATGTGGGTCACACACCCATGTGGGGACAGATGACTTGACTATCGATGATACAACGTGTTATGTGAGTGATGTAGGCATGACTGGGTGTCGGGATAATTCACTAGGTATGGATACCAAAGAGGTATTAGAGCGCTTTTTGACAGGGGTCTCTTCTCGTTTTGACGTGCCCAGTCGTTGCAAAAAGATGTTGCAGATGGTGGTGTTTGACTTAGATAGTGAGGGAGCGTGTACCAAAGCTTTTAAAATCAAAGCCTATGATGATGAGAGAGCAAAGGTGGTACAAGAAGCGTATCATGAACAGTAGTTATGATTTATGGTTAGCCCTCTATAAACTTGACTTGCTCAAAGACTCTCCCCCTTTTTGGTGGCCCAATGTAGGGGAGTTTGAAGTGCTAGTTGGGGCGATTTTGACCCAACAAACCAAATGGGAAAATGTCCAAAAAGCACTAGAAAACCTCCAAAGTGCAAATCTCCTCTCTTTAGAATCCCTAGCTTCTGAACCTATCATGATAGTGGAAGAGTCTATCAAACCTAGTGGGTATTACCGTAAAAAAGCCAAGACTTTGAGCTTACTTTGTCAGGCTATTTTGGAGGATTATGGGGATTTTGAATGTTTTAAAGCGCATGTCAATCGAGAGTGGCTGTTATCACAAAAAGGAATAGGTTTAGAGAGTGCAGATGCCATACTTTGTTATGCATGTGAGCGGGAAGTGATGGTTGTGGATAACTACACAAACAAACTACTAAAGTCCCTAAACTACGAGTTTGAGTCCTATGATGCGTTGCAAGAGTGGCTTGTTTTAGGGATTGAAATGCACTTTGACAAGATAAGCGAATATTATAAGGAGGAGATTTCACTTTTCACAATTTTTTCACGATTGCACGGTAAAATAGTTCAATACAGTAGAGATAGACCTAAAGAAAAAGGCAAAATTGTTTTAGATTGATATTTATAGTAAAAAATTATATTTAATTATTAATTTTTATTTTATAATTATTAAAATAATTTAATTTTATGATGAAATTAGTGGTTTTTTTGTAAAAAAATTATTTTGGAAACATTTCGGAAACATTTCGTGGGTACAATTTCAATTGTAGAAAAACTAAGGAGTATTTGTGAGCAACATTACAACTAAAGATGAGTGTCTTAAAAGAATTGAAGAATTGAATCTTTTATATAAAGCTAAGAGTCGAGAGTTAGTAGAATCCAATTCTCTATCAAGTGAGATGAAAATCAAAGAAGAGATGTCTAAGTGTGAAGTCCAAAAGAAAGTTTTAAAAAGAAAGCTTGCCTCTTTTGAACTAGAGAGTGCTTAAGTAAACTTTTAACGCCTCTCCTTGTCTGAGCGTGGTCTATCACGTTTTATGATAATACACGCTCCTCCACCACTTGTAAACCAAATCCACTAATCCCTACAAACTCCCTGCCTTTTTGTGTTGTTAAGAGTTTAATATCTGAAAACTCCAAATAGTTTAATATCTGTGCGCCAATGCCATACTCTTTCATATAGGGATTTGTATTGATAGATTTTTCTAAAAATATCAACACGCCGCCTTCTTTATCTAAGATATCTACAGTTTGAAGTATGGTATGGTGTCTATTTTTAGCAAAAAGATCTAAATCTGTACCGATGTTGTGAAAACGGACATTTTGCATTTTTCCTTCCCTTTTAAATACAAAGGCTACATGGTGTAGGTCATTGTGGTCTACGAAGTCTATGCGTTTTGTCTTTTTGTCTAGTAAAGTCATGTTAGATTCAGCGATGACTTGGATGAGGTATTCATGTTCTAGGCGGTACTCTACGATATCTGAGATAAAAACAATGTTTAAATCATGTTTTTTGGCAAAAATTTCTAAATCATCCCGTCTTGCCATAGAACCATCTTCTTTCATGATTTCACAAATAACAGAGGCTTGTGAGATACCAGCTAACTTACATAAGTCTACAGAGCCTTCTGTGTGACCTGTACGTACAAGTGTACCGCCTTCTTTAGCGATGAGAGGGAAGATATGCCCCGGGCGTACTAAGTCACTTGCTTTAGAGTGTGATGAGGCAAGTAGTTGTATGGTCATATCTCGTTCAGCTGCGGAGATACCTGTTTCGCACTCTTTGGCATCAACAGATATCGTAAAAGCAGTTTCATAAGAAGAGTCATTTTTGGCAACCATAGGATTTAAATCTAGCTTTGTAGCTATCTTTTCGGAGAGAGCTACACAGACAAGCCCTCTGGCTTCTTTTACCATAAAGTTGACTTTTTCAGGGGTAGAAAAGGTGGCTGGATAGACCAAATCCCCTTCATTTTCTCTATCTTCATCATCTATCATGATAACTATCTTACCATTTTTGGTATCTTCGATGGCCTGTTTTACGCGTGCTATTGGCATAGTTTCTCCACATTTTTTTGAAATTATATCTTTTTTTACTAAAAAGACTTGACAAATAAGAAAAAAAGGAATATAATCACATCTCAAATTTAAATTATTAAGTTTATTGGGGTATCGCCAAGCGGTAAGGCATCGGCTTTTGGTGCCGACATTCGGGGGTTCGAATCCCTCTACCCCATCCACTTATTTTAAGTTTATCTTCATTGTCGCGGGATAGAGCAGTTTGGTAGCTCGTCGGGCTCATAACCCGAAGGTCGGTGGTTCAAATCCGCCTCCCGCAACCAATTTTAAAATTTACTCCTTTTAAATCTAATATTATGCAATCTTTGTTTCTAAATTTCTGAGAATTTTTCCGCTTCTTTTCTACTAAAATCTTTATAAATATTTTTAATAAATATTTTTACTTCTTATTAACTACGTATTAGATAAAATACTTCACTTAAATATAAAAGGGTGGGGAAAGTGAAAAGTATAAGAGAGATACAGCTTTTTTCTGGGCTTAGTGATGCGAACCTTAAAGCCCTTGAAAAGATAGCTATCTTAAAGTCCTTTTACACGGATGAAATCCTTTTCTATGAAGGGGATGAACCTAACTACCTTTATATCCTGACAGAAGGGCTTTTACGTCTTTATAAAACGGACAATAAAAACAATGAAGTCTATTTGCACCAGTTTGTTCCTGTGACGATGGTGGCAGAAGCAGCGTGTTTTGAACAGATGAATTATCCTGCCACAGCGCGTTTTATCACCAAGGGGCAGGTACTCAAGATAAACTATGAAAAGTTTAAAAACGAGTTTTTAAAAGATCCCGACATTTGTGTTGCACTTATCACCTCCCTGACACAAAAGATAAAAATTCTTTCCAATGTCATTCATAAAGAGATGATTTTAAACTCAGAAGCAAAAGTAGCTTGTTTTATATCCAAACATCATGAACTATTTTTAACACTTAAAAATAATCAAATTGCTTCCATCATCAATGTTTCTCCCGAAACGCTCTCACGTATGTTAACCAAGCTACAACGCGAGTCTATCATCTCCATCGACAAAAAGCATGAAATCACTATTCATGAGCCTGCCATATTAAAATCTCTTTTTTCTTAAGATAATTACTCTTTCTTGATACGAATCAATCATTTTTTTTAATAATTGTTATAAAATTAGCCTGTGTAAACTAATTAAAAGGAGGCTATATGTCAATTAGTAGACGTAACTTTTTAAAAAGTTCGGCAGCGGCAGCAGCAGCAGGTGCAGTTGGAATCACGGTTCCAGCAGAGGTACAAGCAGCAGCAGCTCAAGGGGAAAAAGGTTGGAGATGGGATAAGGCAGCTTGTCGTTTCTGTGGTACGGGGTGTGGAATCATGCTTGCTACCAAAGGCGGAAAGATTGTTGCAGTTAAAGGTGATCCTGCAGCTCCAGTAAATAGAGGTCTAAACTGTATCAAGGGGTATTTTAACGCCAAGATTATGTATGGTGCGGATCGTCTCAAAACACCACTTCTTCGTATGAATGATGCGGGTGAATTTGATAAAAAAGGGAAGTTTAAACCTGTCTCTTGGAAGCGTGCTTTTGATGAGATGGAAACACACATCAGAAAAGCACTCAAAGCTTCAGGACCTGAAGGTGTTGGTGTATTTGCTTCTGGACAATATACCGTCATGGAAGGATATGCTGCTCAGAAAATGATGAAAGCAGGATTTAGATCAAATGCTATTGATCCTAATGCACGTCACTGTATGGCTTCTGCGGTTGTTGGTTTTTACCAAACTTTTGGTATCGATGAGCCGTCAGGTTGTTATGATGATATCGAGCTTACAGATACTGTTGTATCTTGGGGTTCCAATATGGCAGAGATGCACCCGATTTTATGGTCACGTGTGACAGATAGAAAACTATCAGATCCAGATCATGTAAAAATCGTTAATATCTCTACTTATAGACACAGAACGTCTGATCTTGCGGATGTGGAGATTATCTTTTCACCGAGTACAGATTTAGCGCTTTGGAACTATATCGCACGTGAAATCGTCATGAGAGATGAAAAAGAGAAAATCATCGATTGGGAATTTGTTAAAAAGCATATGGTATTTGCGGTTGGTCCTACAAATATCGGTTATGGTATGCGTAGAGCAGGTGAAAAATCACTTAAAGATGGTAAATATACAGCCTTAGAAATGGAAACTATCTCTAAAGAGATGGAGAAAAAAGTATCTGCTAAAGAAGCACCAGCATTGGCTCCTTATGGACTCAAAGAGGGTGATACGATGAAGCATACTGCTGGTACGCTTAAGCACTGGGAGATTTCATTTGAAGAGTATAAGCGATCATTAGAGCCTTATACACTTGACTATGTAGCGAAGATTGCGAAAGGTGATCCAAACGAAGATATCGAAGAGTTCAAGAAGAAGTTACAATTCTTAGCGAATCTCTATATTGAAAAAGGTAGAAAAGTTGTTTCATTCTGGACGATGGGTATGAACCAACATACACGTGGTACATGGGTAAATACACTCTCTTACAACGTACACTTTATGCTTAATAAGCAAGCCAAGCCAGGTTCGGGTGCGTTCTCACTTACGGGACAACCTTCTGCTTGTGGTACCGCAAGAGAAGTGGGAACATTCTGTCACAGACTTCCAGCAGACTTGATGGTGAAAAATCCTAAACATAGAAAGATTGCTGAAGGTAAATGGTCTATTCCTGAAGGCACACTAAACCCTGTGGGTAATCAACATATCATGAAGATTCACAGAGATATCGAAGATGGTGTGGTGAAATTTGCATGGGTTAATGTATGTAACGCATACCAAGATTCAGCGTCAGCGTCTCACTGGATTAAAGCGGCAAGAGAGATGGATAACTTCATCGTGACTTCTGATGGATATCCTGGTATTTCAGCCAAAGTATCTGACTTAGTACTTCCTTCTGCGATGATTTATGAGAAGTGGGGTGCTTATGGAAATGCGGAGAGACGTACACAGCACTGGAGACAGCAAGTACTTCCAGTAGGTGATGCGATGTCTGATACATGGCAATGGGTAGAGCTTTCAAAACGCTTTACAGTGAAAGATCTTTGGGGTGAGTATACGCTTAGAAATGGTAAAAAACTTCCAAATGTTATCGCAGCAGCGAAGAAGATGGGATATACAGAAGATACCACGATGTTTGATATTCTTTATGCAAACAAAAAAGCAAAATCTTACAAAGTCAATACCGAAGCATTCCCTCAACAAGGATATGACAACTCTGAAGTCCTTGGAGATAGCAGAAATGTAAAAGGGTCTGATGGTAAAGTCTTTAAAGGATATGGATTTATGATTCATGAGTACCTTTTTGAAGAGTATGCCTCATTTGGTAGAGGACATGGTCATGACTTGGCTCCGTTTGAAACATACCATAAAGTACGTGGACTTAAGTGGCCAGTAGTAGATGGTAAAGAGACACAATGGAGATTTAATGTTAAGTATGATCCGTATGCAGCTAAAGCCAATCCTGGTGGAGACTTTGCATTTTATGGTCCATTGGCTAAAGCATTGGCTCAAGGTGACTTAACAGGTATCAAAGACAAGACGAAAAAATCGCTTAAAAATAAAGCGAAGATTTATGCTAGACCATACATGGATCCTCCTGAGATGCCAGATGCTAAGTATGATACATGGCTCTGTACGGGACGTGTACTTGAACACTGGCATAGTGGTACGATGACGATGCGTGTACCTGAGCTTTACCGTGCGGTTCCTGAAGCACTTTGTTATATGAATCCAAAAGATGCCAAAGAAAAAGGCTTCAAAAATGGTGAGCTTATCTGGGTTGAATCACGTCGTGGTAAAGTCAAAGCAAGAGTTGAGACAAGAGGAAGAAATAGACCTTCACAAGGCTTGGTATTTGTACCATGGTTTGATGAAAAAGTCTTTATCAACAAAGTATGTCTAGATGCGACGTGTCCTATGTCAAAACAGACAGACTATAAAAAATGTGCAGTTAAGATGTATAAAGCATAAGAGGTACTAAAGTGAGCAAAGAGGCAAAAAAACCCAAAATCAGTGAAAGACGAAAGTTTTTTACACTTTTAGCGCAAAACGCTGGTCTTGGGGTCATGGGTGGTTTGGTGTGGACTGGATATGCTGCTAAAGCAAAAGGTTCTACGCTGACACTTAGACCTCCTGCTGCGCTTGGTGAAGAGGATTTTTTGCGCACATGTATCAAGTGTGGACTGTGTGCAGAAGCCTGTTTTAACCGTGAAAGCAATGTTGACAAAGAGACAGGTAAACAGCGTCCACCAACGTTAAAGATGGCGAACGCGGAAGACGATGTCACCATAGGGACACCGTTTTTTATTGCGAGGGAAACAGCATGTTATATGTGTGAAGATATCCCTTGTGTGCCTGTGTGTCCTACGGGTGCACTAGACTTGGCTTCTGTGACAAACAAAGACAATGAACTAGACCCCACTATGATGGACATGGGTATTGCAGTAGTTGATGAGAACTCTTGTATCGCATTTTGGGGAATCCAGTGTGATGCTTGTTATCGTGCTTGCCCGTTGTTAGATGTGGCTATCTCTTTAGAATACAATAGAAATGAAAGAACAGGAAAACATGCCTTTTTAGAACCAGTGGTGCATATGGATGCTTGTACGGGATGCGGTTTGTGTGAACAAGCTTGTGTTACGGAAAAAGCAGCGATATTTGTGCAACCGCGTGAAGTGGCACTTGGGCGACCAGGTGATCACTATGTAAAAGGTTGGGACAAAAAAGACCAAGAGCGAATCAAAAATAGAAAAGAAGAAGATATCACGACGCATGACAAACGGAGTGAAAAAGATGCAGCGGATTATCTCAACATGGATGTGGAGTACTAGATGAAGTGGAACAATATAAAATATCTCGTTTTACGACGGATAACACAGCTTTCACTTTTGTTTTTGTACTTCATGGGTAATGTCTATGGATGGAATTTTTTGAGAGGAAACCTTTCAAACTCTTCTATCTTAGAGACGGTACCTTTGAGTGATCCTTTTGCCATTTTGCAGATGTTAGCAGCGGGAGCAACGCTTGGATTTGATGCGATTATCGGTGCGGGTATTATCGCGCTGTTTTATGGCATCATTGGAGGACGTGCTTTTTGTAGCTGGGTTTGTCCTGTCAATATGATAACAGATTTGGCAGATTGGCTTAGACGAAAACTCTATCTAGATAAGATTGAGCGTAAGGTTTGGGCAAGTCGCAATATCCGTTATTATATGTTAGGACTTGCTTTGATAGTGTCAGCGATTTCTGGCTTAGCTGCTTTTGAAATCATCTCTCCTATCACCATTATGAACCGAGGTGTTATCTTTGGTTTTGGTGCAGGTGTTGGGTTGTTAGTGACTATCTTTTTGTTTGATTTATTCGTGCTTAAGAATGGTTGGTGTGGACATATCTGTCCGCTTGGTGGAGCGTACTCTATCATCGGAAAGTACAATCTTTTCCGCGTCAAACACAACAGTGATAACTGTACTTTGTGTATGAAGTGTAAAGAGATTTGTCCTGAAACACCCGTGTTAAATATGATTGGTAAAAGAAGTGAGTTTGTTACAAAAATTGCTTGTACAAACTGTGGAAGATGTGTCGATGTCTGTGATGACGATGCATTGGATTTTAATATACGAAACTTTTTAAAATAAAGGAGAAAATAGTATGAGATTAGGAAAAATAATAGCAATAGGTTCTTTACTAGTTGCTTCATCTCTTTATGCTGCTAGTACAGCTGCTTGTGCAGCGTGTCATGGACAGCATTTTGAGAAAGTAGCGATGGGTAAGTCTAAAATAGTGAAAGATATGAGTAAAGAGGACATCGTAAAAGCACTGAAGGGTTATAAAGATGGCTCTTATGGTGGTGCGATGAAAGGTCTTATGAAGGGACAAGTGGCGAAGTTATCTGATGCGGATATTGAGTCGATAGCAGGCACCATTGCAAGTGGTGGTGGCGTGGCGACACATAAAGCCACAGCACATGCTGCTGCGGCTGCTGTGGCAGCGGCTACAGTACTGGATATCAATGCTAAATCATGTGATGCGGCTAGACTTTCTAAAGAAGATTTAGGAAATAAAAAAGTAGTGACAGAAGAGGCATTAGGGCTACGAAAAGTGGACTTATACTCTGAAGATACAGCAGAACCTGCAAAGACGGACTATAAACGTCCAGCACCGGGTAGTTCACAAAAATTTGAAAGAGCGTTTGTGAATGCACCACCAATGATTCCTCATGATGTAGAAGGGTTACTTCCTATCACAAAGGCAAACAACTCATGTCTTGGCTGTCATATGCCAGAGGCTGCAAAAGGTATGGGTGCAACACCGATTCCTGCTTCACATTTTACAGACTATAGACCAAATACAGTGATGAAAGATGGTAATGTTGTAAAAGAGGGTAAAATTGTTGGTAAAGATATCGGTAACACTAGTGATATCAAACTTGCAAAAGCTAAAAAGCTCGATCACCTTTACCAAGGTAGATTTAACTGTTCACAATGTCATGCACCACAATCAAAAGGTGGTACAGCTGTGGGTAATACCTTTAAAGGTGACTTTGGTGATGAGAGTGCTAAAAGCCATTCAAACTTGATTGATACAATCAATGAGGGTGTTAATTAGTGGCATCTCGTCGCGATTTTCTGACGGCATTTAAAAAGCCGTTGGAAAAAAGTATCCAAAAGGAGGAGCGCATCGTGCGACCTCCTTATGGTTTGAGTGAATCTCTTTTTCAGAGTGAGTGCATATCTTGTGAAAGCAAGGCTTGTGTCGCTTCTTGTGAAGAGGAAATTATACTGATTCGTGCGGATGGCACACCGATGTTGAACTTTACAAAAAAAGGGTGTACTTTTTGTGAAGCATGTGCGGAGGTTTGTGTACCAAATGTTTTGAGTTTAGAGCACCCAGAGTATCGTGAAAAAATCAATGCAAATTTTGTGATTTCAACGACAGACTGTGTAGCACACAATGGGGTGATATGTTTTTCATGTAAAGAGCCGTGCATCGACGATGCTATACTTTTTAATGGGATGTTTAACCCCGTGATTGACATGGAACTTTGCACAGGATGTGGTTACTGTTTAGGACGTTGTCCAACGCAAGCCATAAAGTATGAAGCAACAGAAATACTAGGAGAGGAAGCAGTATGAATTTAAAAGAGAATTTTCCCCTTATCATGGCGGGATTAGAAGAAGAGGTGGATGAGCTACGTCATCTGATATTGGTTGATGTAAATTATGATGATGTGGATTCAGATGAGTTTGATGTATTTGACCCGAGTGACTATAATTATCTAGTGTACGTGACAGAACGGGTACAAAATGTCTTAGGAGAAGAACGTCTTAAATCGGCGATAGCTTCCTTGCAACAAGATAAGAATTTTGATGATTTTTATGCACCTGAAGACGACATGTATGGTGTGATGACAAAGTTGGATGCAGAGGCTATCGCGCAGAGCATTTTGGGCTGCATGGAGAAAAGCTTATCATGATAGGTTGGTTATTGTCCCTTTTACTCTTTGTTTCAGTCAGTTTTGCAGGGGATATAGTTCCTGTGCAAGAGATAGTGGTAAAAGGGACAGCCAAAGATATCATGATAAATAATGATAAACTTATCATCGCGACAGATAGTGGTGTGGTACAAGTTTATGACATTACAGAGAAAAAATTTACACAAGAGATAGGGTTGCCTAAGATAAAAGACTTCATGGGTGATGCAATTCCTGCACGGATTCATAGCGTAGATTTTATGGATGGTAGATTTCTGCTTTTGAGTGATAGTGGGAAGGGTGGTTATTCTAACCTATGGTTACATGAAAACAATACCACCACACAGCTACTTTCTCCTAAAGATAAGAAGGCTATCGTCAAAGCACGTTTTATTGACAAAGGGCATATTCTCTTGGGTTATTTGGGCAATGAAGCTGCACGGTATGATATTTTGGGTAAGAAAGAACTTTATCATGTCTCTCTTTCTCCCTCAAAGTTTTCAGACTTTGCGTTAAATGAAGATAAAACACGTGCTGTTTTTGCTTGTGAGAGTGGTGTCTTAAATGTCATCGATACCAAAACAGGAAAAATTGTCAAAGTCTTAGAAGGTATCAACTTGGACAATGTGTACAAGGTTGATTTTAAACAGGGTATCATTTCTGGCGCAGGGCAAGATAGAAAAGGTTCTTTGTATGATGCCAAAAGTGGTAAAGGGGATTTTTTACAAGGCAAGTTTCTTATCTATGCTACGGGACTAAGTCCTAGTGCCAAAAAGGTAGCCTTTGCGATGGATGAACAAAACAATATATGGGTTTATGATCGAAGTATGAAGTCTAAAATCTCGCTCTTGAAGGGGCAAAAGAGTACACTCAACGCTATTATTTTTATGGATGAAGATACGATTTTTTCAGCTAGTGATGATAATACAGTGATGATGTGGAAATTAAAGTAAAAGGGGCTTTGCTCCATTTACGTTATTAGCAAAGGGCGGGTTTACTGCCCGTGGGCACTCTGCCGAAGAGTTCACAGCGAAAGCGTAGTAAAAGGGGCTTTGCTCCATTTACGTTATTAGC
>Ga0256844_10000894_pt1 | contig 11251 bp, 17 predicted proteins | sample MusselsmetaG_FD_189100 | JGI IMG/M metagenome (GOLD analysis project Ga0256844, IMG submission 189100) | Mussel associated microbial communities from hydrothermal vent at the East Pacific Rise, Pacific Ocean - Mussels | ecosystem: Host-associated > Mollusca > Shell > Unclassified ... | reverse complement strand
ACATTAATCAAAGCTGTCTACTACCAAGTGGTACCACAGGTGGCGCCGTATATCATGCAAATTACATTCCAATTTCTTTCTTTCGCATTTTCAGTGGGATACCTTTTATCACGGAAGCGACTGCTACCGCGTGGTATCACGTTGTGGTTTGAACGTTACCGAACGGTAACATGGATGTGTATTTTGCTACTACCTTTAATCAGCATGAATAATTCATCTTCTTTTTCATGGTGATGCTATACGAACTCGCCTTTGACTAAATAATCAATCCTGAAATATTGATTATTTAGTTCTCCTATGATCTTAGGATCCCAATAGCTATTTGTTAGTTAGAATTTCCAGGAAAGATTGACTTTATTCAATTGCTACTCCTTTTTTTCTCATATGACAAGTCTATGTCAATATCATTTTGAATATATTAAGCTTTTTTAACAAATTGTGATTTCAATTTCATTGCGCCGATACCTTTAATTTTACAGTCGATATTATGATCGCCATCGACCAAGCGAATATTTTTCACTTTAGTACCAACCTTGACGACCAGTGATGAGCCTTTCACCTTGAGATTTTTTAGTACTGATACAGTATCACCATCTTTAAGCGGGTTTCCGTTAGCATCATTAATAACAATCTCATCAGCGGAAGTTTCAGCTATCGCATTTTTTGACCACTCATACCCACATTCTGGGCAAACATACATAACCCCGTCATCGTAAGTATATTTTGAATCACATTTTGAACAATTAGGTAAATCACTCATTTTTATTTCCTGTGTTTTTTGAATTGTTGAAGAATTTATTCTGAAAGAAACATACATCATCTGTGCGGGGGGCAACTAGTGTTTAATCATGGAACACTTGAAGAAGCTTTTGGTGATGTGAATGATATTCACAGATTTTCTCACATTATCACACCTATTCGTAAAGGCTGCAACAAAACTGTTGAAGGAAAAATGTTCTTAACGGTAAAAGAGGCCAATTTGATGATTCTGTGGTATCTTTGGGGATTGAAGGTCAGGATGACGTATACTGGATCTCAATATTTTCTCGCTCCTGAAAATACTGGAATGCATCATGTACCGTTTTATCATCTTGTTTTGTTAGATAATTTGCAAAAAAAACTTTACAATCCCAGATCTCTGGAGAGAGGCAAGATATAGTGAGAATTATTATTCATCAATGGAGGGATTGGATCCTGGAATATATTAGTGGCGACAATTATGAATTGATCCAAAAAGATACTCAAGAAGTCTTTCCGATTGAGGCCAAGAATGCCATGGATGCAGAAAATAAAAGTCAACAGATCATTAAAAACACAAAAGAAGAACGGATTTGAAATAATCTCGATATTAGGTTCCTTATGAATATTAAAGGCATCTTTTGCAGATTTTAACTTAATCATTATGCTAGCTGTAGAAGATGTTCTTTAACTATCCTCGGTTGGAAAGCACTCTTCACAGATTAATATTGTTTCTGAACACATTGGTTGACAGCATCCAACAGCGAGTATATTGGTTTGAAAACTTCTAATTTAAGGGTAATTTTTTGCAAACATTAGTAAAAAAATGGTTCCGTGACAAAGCCTCTGGATTTCTCGAAAACGGAAATGGTCCAAACATAATAGTGCGCAAGGTCGACCTTATTAACTGTCAATTCTTGAAAGTTGGTGCAACCGTTCAGTTTGAATGTCACCTAGACAAACAAGGATTAATCGCTAAAAAGGTTAAGCTTTTGGGTCAGACCAAATCGAACAAGCCCAAAAACAAAAAACGTGATGTCAAGAAATTTCCTTTTGGTGTGATGACCTGAATTGTAATAAATGAGGAAGTATGTGGTTCGGCAATCCTTAGTTTGTAGTCATAATTTTACAGTTTAGATCCTTCCTGATTCTGTCAAATTGCCCTGTTTTGAAAAAATCTGCTACAGGAATGGTTCAGAAATTATTACACCTCAAATTCAACTCGAATGATTTACCATACCATGTTTTTCATGCTGCTTGATGATTCCAGCCAGTGATCTGAGTGCTTCGTTAACGGCTTTGGTATTTGGAAATATTTTTCTGACATCTTCATCTAGCTTGATAATATTTGTTCCTTCTTGATATTTAAGGGCATATTTGCCTCTTATACCTTTTGAAAAATCATATTCATCAAGCATATCTTTATCTTGTTCGTTAGCCATGATCTTCCTCATAAAATTTTCTTTCGTGTGTAGTAGCGGGACGAGCTGAAATTAATCTGATTACTGAGCCACGTTCAATATGAACAACAACAAGCAGTAGTCTTTTTTCAGACTGACCAATAATAATCATACGATTTTCATCCTCTGAGTGTAGTGGATCTGGAATCGTGAGGGATAGAGTGTCTTTGAAAACAGTACTTGCTTCCTCAAATGAGACCTTATGCTTCTTTTTGTTATAAGAAGCTTTTTCCTCATTCCATTCAAAGATAAGTGGCATTGCAATCCTACTCCTGTGTGTCAGCGATGAAATCTTTATTAAATATAGTATACATTATGTGAGAGGGTGGCGACCAGTATTAAATATATCCACGGTAGTCGTTTCTTTTCGCATCATTCATACAGATATTATCCACAAAGCATATTCACTATAACACACAGATATATCGTTATATTAAGTCGCGTGTGTCTTGAATTTTGCTTCAGCTCAGTGCTACTGTTGTGTAGCCATGATCTTTATCCCATAGAAGATCTTGAGACCAAAAAATAAAAATCTGCTCAGGAATAAACCATTACATCATTCCCATTGAATGTAATGGCCTGAGAGATATCTACCGGATACACAGTGATGTGGTTCGGGGAGTGATTGAGGTCGAGGTGTTGGAACCGTATTGGCCTGTTTACAGGTCGTTAGTCGAAGAAAAATGTGTGTTGGAGGATGTTGAACGGCCACCCGTACTCTAAGTGTATAATTCTACGCTTTTTCAAATAGTCACAATGGGGATAACTATTTGTAGGTACACATTTTTCGTTGATGAACGGTGACTATAACTAAATAGCTGAAGCAAAAGACCTAGAGAAGTCTTAGAGAAATGCCATATATTGGTTAATTGCTATGGGGAGCAAGATCTTTCTCTGAGATGGCTGCGTTCTATAAGGGAACACCGATAAGTTCAAAATTACAATATGGTTCCAACATGTTGACCAGTTTTACAATCACAAATAAGTAAAATCCATCTGTAACTTAACGGCCTAGCTGTATGCGGGAGAACCGCACGTACAGTTGGAACCAGGGGCTTGGGTTGAGTAATCTTTCCATTCTACTTGGAGATGGCTGACGATACTCATATGCCTGGTGAAACTGAATGGGATGGTTTTGCTGGTGCTGTATCGTGATATGGTGGTGCTTGTTGCTCCTTTGGGTGAATTCTGATGTTTTGGAATATGCCTTGGAGGAGCAATTTTTTTCCAATTTAAAACCCATATGTACATTGCTGTTTGTGCTGTATCAGGCTACAATTATAAGAATAAGTTTGATGTTGGTGTAATGCTGAAAAGATCTTGAAAGGTCAAATATACAAAATTTATCAAAACTATTTGATAGAGAAAATGCCGTTTCATTAGCAAGAGTATTCAATTGCCTTCTTTTTACTGTGGAAAAAAAATTATGAATAAATCTGAACTAATAGAAGCATTAGCTGAAGAGACAATGCTCTCTAGACAAGAAGCTTCCAGTATTATCCGCACTATCCTTGAATCTATGACAAACGCACTCGTTAATGGTGAAAATGTTGAGATTAGAGGTTTCGGAAGTTTCACCGTTCGACATTATGATTCATACACCGGAAGAAATCCCAAGACTGGTGTTGAGACTGAGGTGAAGGCCAAGAAGCTTCCCTTCTTTAAAGTTGGTAAGGAATTGAGGGAAGCAGTTGATGGTGGAACCAAGTAATGACCATAATAAAATTCCCATCCAAACAAGCAGAACCTCCATTTTTTGATGATATTGTAGAAGATGGTTATCATATTTTCAGCCTCAAGAATGCAAAGATCCCCAATTATTATCCTAATGAATTTCCAGCATATCCAAGTGTTCCTATTAAAGACATGAAAATTGGTGATAAAATAACTGTCAGAGTATTTTTCAGGGTAGGTGAGGGGGACGAAATTCGTGCTGATGGAGGGTATATAGACTTGGAAGTGGAGCATCTTGTAGATGATAGTGTTTCAGCGGTGATCGTGACTCAGCTACCAAAAGAATTCTCCTTGGGTACTGGTGATTCCATAGACGTTTATCAGGAGGAAATTCTATACAGAACCGAAGTAACAGATCATTAATGATTGGTTTGAAAATTACCTGAAAGAATAACTTTTCCCGATTCAATAAGTCATTAACCATCGTGCCGTTAACGCCATATCTTATGATAATCAAAAGAAAATTCTGGAGATTATCATCATGTGGAACATACCATCAAAAGAACGTTTGGATAAAATACCGAAACTTTACGAAACTGAAGAAATTCCTATAGATAATAAGTTAATTCCGTCCAGCTGAGGCTATTTGGGTCAATAAATATTCGTATAAATCCCCTTTGGTATCACGATCCTCCAGCTTGATCTTGTCGATCATCTGCACCACCTGATCTAATAACCGAGGTAAGGAATCATGAAGGTCGCATCCTTCATATATCGAGAAAATGCTCCAGCTTGACCATTTAATTTCTTCATGTGGTCAAACACACCATCAGGTTTGGTGAATAGGTTAAACATAGTTTCAGGATCTTTATCCTTAAACCTGTTCCAACGAAGGTTACTCTGCTCTTCAGTGAAGATCGGTTTTTCAATGGCCGTCCCGATCATATTCGCTTTCTTCTCTTCCAAAAGCTGTATTTCATCCAATCTTCGGATAAAAAGCAAATAAGTAAACTGCTCAATCACCGTTAGGGGATTCGACAATCCTCCAGCAGTAAAGGACAACCAAATCTTATCTACCTGACCTTTTAGTTCACCTATTATCAATCAAAAGACCACAGAGATATATGCTCGTTTTCTTAATGCTGGAACTCAGCAGCAGGGTGATTTTCTCGGGGACTTTTCGAGTAAGAAGTTGACTGATTTTGATAGTGCTGCTACAGAAAAAGAAACCCAACCACAAAAATTATAAAGTGGCTAATAGAAATGCGTTAACATTCATGCTGCATCTTTTAGCTTCATCTCAATCTGCAAACCCAAAGCGGACAGCATATCAATCAACGTATCAATAGTGAATTTGCCAATTTTTCCACGAGTAAGGTCACTAACTCTTGGCTGAGTTACACCCATTTTTTCAGCAGCTTCCTGTTGGGTTAAACCTTGTTTCTTTATGTGTTGTTCGATGATCATCATGATTCTGCTTTTAATTCGGCAAGATTCACGTTCTGTGGGATCGTCAATAATGGCTTCCCATACATCCATAGTTTTATCAGTCATTTTACCCTCCAATCTCTTTATATCGTTTGGCTGCCAGGTCGATATCTTTTTTACTGGTTTTCTGAGTCTTTTTCTGAAAGGAATGTAATACATGCAAGCCATCAGCAAACTTAGCAACATAAATAACTCGATACTGACCATTGGCTTCTTGGATTGTGATTTCTTTTAAACCTTGTCCTATAGCGACCATGGGTTTCCAGTTACTTGGCTCAAGATTATGCTGTACTTTATCGAGTTGGTAGCCTGCTTAACGTTTTACTTCCTGTGGGAACTGTATGAGGTCGGCTTTAGATGTTCCATGCCAAATAATTTCTTTCATGCTTGAAGTATATAAAATAGTGTATATGGCGTCAATTGTATTATATAATATTTTGTATAAAGAGATGAGTATGTCTTACAGGCTGGTGGGTACTTGGTATTTTTGAATGGAGTGAAAATCTAAATTAATATGGATCCCGACCACTTGACGTCAGGTAAGTTCAAAAGAGGTACACTGCCATAGTTGATTAAACGATTTCTATCTGTGCTATTTTGTGTGATTTTATTTTGTAAATCAAAGGAAAATACTAGTGATTGGAGGGAGGTTGTGGCAGGTAAAATAAAAAGTTGCTACTGGAACCCAAAACGGGTTAACCCAAGATGAGTTAACCCGTTGAAATTACTGGTCGGAACGAGAGGATTTGAACCTCCGACCACTTGTCCCCCAGACAAGTGCGCTACCAGACTGCGCCACGTTCCGAAAATTTGATACTTTCTACCATGGAGTAGAATTTCTGTCAATAAGTGCCAGGCAAGGAATACTGCAAACTAGTTCTTGGTGTTGAGTAGTTTTTTTACAGCTAATAGTTCTTGTTTTATGGTGCCAAGACAGTCGGGAAGGGTGGCCTCATTTCCAGCGACGTCTGTCTTATTTTTATCAGCAAGGAATTTTTTGGCACCAATAAGTGTGTAGCCCTGTTCATGAAGAAGTGCTTTAATCAATAAAACAATATCAACATCTTCACGTCTATAAAGACGCTGATTGGAATTGGCACGTTTGGGCTGTATCTCTTTAAATTCACTTTCCCAATATCTAAGAACATGGGGAGCCACACAGGCCAGTTTGCTGACCTCACCGATTTTGAAATAGAGCTTGTCAGGTATTTCAATGCTCATTCAGTGTTTGTTTCTCCATTAAAGATTTATTCGTTAACTTGTTCCCGCATCTTTTTACTTGGACGAAAACTGATCATTTGTCTTTTTTTAATGGTGATGGTCTCACCAGTTCGTGGGTTGCGGCCACGGCGAGGTTGTTTGTCACGGACATTAAAAGTTCCAAAATGGACGAATTTAATGGATTCACCATCGAGTAGACGACTTTTCATTCTGTCTAGAAAGGTGTCTATAAGCTCTGAACACGTATTTTGAGAGTATCCAAGTTGAGTGGTGAGGGCTTCGGCCAGTTCTTTACGGGTAAGATTACCTTTATTCATATTAACCTTCTCTAAGACTTCCATTGAATTTGGATGTCAGTGTATTTATAATTTTTGTATGACTCTTATTAACATTTTTTTCTGTTAGTGTCTTTGTCGGAGAACGATACGTTACGGAGACAGCAACACTTTTCATTCCATCATCCAGAGGTTTTCCCTGGTATACATCAAATATTTCACAATGCTCAATAAACTTTTCTTTACTGCTACGGATGGTCTCAAGCATGTCTCCAGCTTTAACGCCAGAAGGAACGAGCAGTGCAATGTCTCTTTTAACAGCAGGAAAAACAGGAAGCTGTTGAAAGTTCTTGGCAGCGGCTTTTAAACTGCAGAGCAATTCAAAGTCTAGATCAATGAAGAAAACATCTTGTTTGATACCAAATTCTTTTGCAACCCCAGATGATAATTTACTGAGTTGTCCAAGCAGCCCTTTGTCAGAGTCAAGGATCAGACACTGGGACGGATCACTGAAAGTTTCCAGTTCATTCTCTACAGGGGTACGAAATGTGACAGCATCACTCTCACAACCGTAAAGACGGAGTGTCTCAAGAAATAGTTCAGCGATTCCCTTGGCATCAAAGATATCAACATTATCGTCAGAATAGTATAGAGAAGATGCCTTACCGGAGCGAGGGCCACTAAGAATACAAGTCAGCCGTTCTTTTTCTATGGGTTGCTCATTTTCTCCCTGAGGAGTAAATACTTTTCCAATCTCAAAGAGTTTGACAGCATTATTCTGAAAATTAATGTTACGTTTGAGATTTTCAAGAAGTCCTGGTAACAGCATCGTCCGCATAACAGACTGTTCTTCGCTTAGTGGATTCAGGAGTTGTACTTGTGCGCGTCTGTTGTCATCCTCACGAAGCTGCATCATCGAGGTATGTTTTTCTGTTACAAAGCTATAATTTATCGCTTCAGAAAAACCTAAATCTGCAAGAAGGTTGGAAGTGTGTTTGCGCAGTGTCCTTTTCGGATCCTGCTCTGGGTAACTGAGGCTTACGGTTGGTAGACTGGTTGGTATGTTGTCATAGCCGACAAGGCGGGCAACTTCTTCAACAAGATCAGCCTCTCTTTCTATATCTATACGAAAGGTGGGTGCAAGAACCCAGAGAGTGTCATCATCTTTAGGTTTACAGCGCATACCGATGGATTTAAGCACATCGGCAATTTTGTCATAGTTTAGCTCTATACCGAGCAGATTAGCAGTTCTTGAAATACGAAGCTTCTGAGAATTAAAAGGACGGACACCATGGTATGAATCTATGCCGCCTTCCATCGCTTCGCCACCTGCGACCTCACACAGGAGTGATACCGCACGTTCCATTGCAGTGACGCATCCACCTGGATCAACACCTCGTTCAAATCTATAGGAGGCCTCACTCGGAAGTTTCAGTCTGCGGGCAGTACGACGTACAGAAATTGCCCCGAAACAGGCGCTTTCAAGAAGTACATTTGTGGTGCCATCACTTACTTCAGAATTCAGCCCTCCCATGACACCAGCTACCGCTATCGGTTTACTGGCATCGCAGATCATCAGCATATCTGGTTCAATGTTACGTTTTTCACCATCCAGTGTTGTGAATGTCTTTTCATTGTTTATAGGATGGCGAACTATAATCCGCTTTCCTTCTATGGTGTCATAATCAAAGGCATGAAGTGGCTGGCCATACTCCATCATTACGAGATTGGTGATATCGACAACGTTGTTGATTGGACGCATTCCAATGGAAAGAAGACGTTTCCGTATCCACCAGGGGGATTGCTCAATTTTAACGTTTCTAATAAGTCTTGCAGCGTAACGCGGACAGACCTCAGAATCTTCAATATCAACAGAAAAATCACTGCTGGAGTGTTCCAGGGTAGCTGACTCGACAGGCAGTGTCAGTGTGGTTCTGGTAATCCCTGCAACTTCTCTTGCAATACCAATGACTGAGGCGCAGTCAGGGCGATTGGGAGTAAGATCAACTTCAACAATCAGATCGTCTAGCCCTAAGGCCTCAAGCAATGGAATACCATGTTTAATTTCTGCGGGCAGCTCCATGATCCCTGTGTGAGATTCGCTTAAACCAAGCTCACGTTCAGAACAGAGCATACCAAAAGATTTAATGCCACGAACTTTAGAGGCTTTTATCTTTGTTCCATCAGGCATTACCGTGCCAACGAGGGCAATGGCAGTGACGAGATCTTTACGAACATTGGGTGCACCACAGACAATGGTAAAGGTTTCTTCTCCAACTGCTACTTCACAAAGGTGAAGTTTGTCTGCGTTTGGATGAGACTCCACTGATAATACTTTTGCGGTTTTTAGTTTTGCAAGTTCAGGAAACACCGGGGTAACACTGTCAACTTCAAGGCCCAGCATGGTCAGATGATCTGCAAGGGCTTCCGGGCTGAGGTCTCCGGTATCTACGTATTCTTTTAGCCAGTCAATGGTAAACTTCATGGGAATATCTCTATTGAATAAAACTTATAGTCTAACGCAGATAAACTGCAAGTAAGTGCCTTTTTGCTATTTGTAACATTTTGATATTGTTTCACTATCATATGTTCATGTTTTTTATTGCAGGACTAATGGAGTAAGGCACTAAAATTGAGAAAGAAAACGAAGATCGTTTTCATAATAGAGACGAATATCGTCTATACCGTATTTAAGCATGGCAATTCGTTCTATGCCAAGGCCGAAGGCGAATCCGCTATATACTTCAGGATTGTATCCTACCTTTTTAAAGACTTCAGGATCAATCATTCCGCAACCAAGGATTTCAAGCCATCCAGTTCGCTTGCAGACTCGACACCCCTTTCCATCACAAATAACACAGGCAATATCAACTTCTGCACTGGGTTCTGTGAATGGGAAAAAGCTTGGACGAAATCTGAGTTCAAGTTCCTTATCAAACATCTTTTGGGTGAAGACAGTGAGCACGCCTTTAAGATCTGCAAATGATACATTGCGGTCAACCAGAAATCCTTCAACCTGATGAAACATTGGCGTGTGAGTGATATCAGAATCACAGCGATACACCTTACCAGGGGCAATTACCCGAAGTGGTGGTTGCTGGGTTTCCATAATCCTTGCCTGCATTGGGGAAGTGTGGGTACGAAGCAGGATTGAATCACTTACATAGAATGTGTCGTGCATGTCACGGGCAGGATGATGAGCCGGGATATTGAGAGCTTCAAAATTATAATGATCATGCTCAACATCAGGGCCTTCAGCAACTGAAAAGCCAAGGCCTTCAAAGATTGCACAGACTTCATTCATGATCTGGGTTACGGGATGTAACTTACCAATTTCAGGTTTACGCCCTGGAAGAGTAAGATCGATTGAATTGTCCTGTGAAGATGAACCTGTAGTAATCGATGAAAGAGATTTTTGTTTATCAGCATAGAGTGCTTCTATCTCTTTTTTGACACTATTGGCCATCTGCCCCAAGCGGGGCTTGTCTTCTTTGGGAACCTTGCCCAAAGCTTTCATGATGGTGCTGCATTGTCCTTTTCTGCCGAGAAACTGGATTCTGAAATCTTCCAGCTGGTTGTTGTTTTCCACAGCAGCCAATAATTCATTGGCTTGGGATTGCAGATTTTTTAGTTCTTGCTCCATGATCATTCAAGGGGGTAGGTACTCATTAAAACTGAAAAACAATATGCCGGTTCCAATGTTGAATCGAAACCGGCATGGTAAAAATATCTGGGCGCAGCCTGAAGGGGCTTGATACGTCAGAAGATATCGGCCTTTATGCGTTTGCGGCTTTGGCTAGATCCACAACTTTTGTGAATGCTGGCGCGTCGAGAATAGCCATGTTTGCAAGAACTTTACGATCCAGATCAATGTTGGCTTTTTTCAATCCGTTGATGAATCGTGAATAATTCATTCCATTCATATTAACACCAGCACTGATGCGGGTGATCCAAAGACGGCGAAAATCACGTTTCTTATTGCGTCTGTCACGATATGCATAGCCGAGAGCTTTGTCTACGGCCTCAGTAGCTGTACGGTAAAGACGTGATTTTCCACCTCTGAAACCTTTTGCAAGCTTCAGGACTCTATTTCTTCTTCTACGGGCTTTAAAGCCTCTAGTAACGCGTGGCATCTTGGTGCTCCTTTAAAAAATCAGAGGTATAGCCTCTGGTGTTTACAAGTGGGGTCTCTGGCTTACAGGTAAGGCAGAATTTTTCTGATTGTTGGTGCGTTAGCTGGATCAACAAGACCAGATTTACGCAATTTACGTTTTCTCTTTGTGGATTTCTTGGTCAGGATATGGCTGGTATAAGCCTTAGAACGTTTAAGTTTTCCGGAACCGGTTTTTTTGAAACGCTTTGCAGCGCCTCTTTTTGTTTTCATCTTAGGCATTG
>Ga0256844_10000893_pt1 | contig 11257 bp, 9 predicted proteins | sample MusselsmetaG_FD_189100 | JGI IMG/M metagenome (GOLD analysis project Ga0256844, IMG submission 189100) | Mussel associated microbial communities from hydrothermal vent at the East Pacific Rise, Pacific Ocean - Mussels | ecosystem: Host-associated > Mollusca > Shell > Unclassified ... | reverse complement strand
AAAGTCCAATTCCCATGGGACAGATACGGCGAGAAAAACGAAAACAGCTCCTGCTGGATTAGAGTAAGCCAAAACTGGGCAGGCGGAGGCTGGGGACACATGGCAATCCCCAGAATCGGGCAAGAAGTGATTGTCGATTTCTACGAAGGCAATCCCGACCGCCCCATCATCACAGGCAGAACCTACAACGACGCAACAAAAGTACCGTACCCGCTACCCGCCAATAAAACGCGCATGACCATAAAGTCAAAAACGCACAAAGGCACAGGCTACAACGAACTACGTTTTGAAGATGAAAAAGATCAAGAAGAAGTCTTCATCCATGCGCAGAAAGATCAAAACAATGTGGTCGAACACAACGAAACAACACGCGTAGGAAACGACAGAACAGAGAACATCGGCAACGACGAAACCATCTCAATCGGACATGACAGAAATGAAACTGTTGGCAATGATGAAACTATTAGTATCGGACATGACCAAACCAGCACCATCGGCAATGATCAAAACAACCACGTAATAAGAAACCGCATTAGCCACATCGGAAAAGATGAAATCATCAAAGCCGACAATCATAGAAAGCTAGACGTATACGCCGACCAATACATCACCACAGGCGGACACCACACGCATAAAGTCGAAGGCAAGGCGGAGCTAAAAGCAGGCAAAAAGATCAGCCAGCGCACTAAAATAGTCGATATAGGCGCAAAAGAAAAAGCCGTGATTATTGGGCCAAAAGGTACGATTACCATAGATTCCAGCGGTATAACCCTAAAGGGCAATGTTACGGTTAAGGGGACTATTAGTGTCTCTGGGGGTGGCGGTGGTGGCTCTGAGGCGGTGAAGAGCCTAATTAATAAAGGCAAGCCACTCAACCAAAGTGGCAAAGTTCGTACATCAGGATAAATAAGAAATAAATAGGAAACAAACATGAGCAGTTTTTCTTTTCCCTTTAAAAGTAATAACAATAATAAAACCAGCCCAGCGAGTATGCAGGAGTTTTTTAATGCGCTAGGCATGGAGACGGATGGATTTTATCCCTTTGGTGTTAATGAGTTTTGGCACGGCGGGGTTCATGTTACGAGTAAGTCTAGCGGTGCTTTAAAACAGGGCGATGGTGTTCGCTGTATAGCTGAGGGTAAGGTGGTTGCTTATCGGATTAATGAAAAATATATTGATACGCCTGCTTATGAAGACCCTACAAAAGGTACAAGCATTAATATTCCTTACTCTAGCTCATTTACCTTGGTACGCCATAAGCTAGAGTACCCTGCTAAAAGCGGTAATATATTGCATGTTTTCTCACTGTATATGCATTTATTACCTTGGAGTGATTACGAAAAGGATACCAATAAAAATATTCCAGCCTACTTTGGTAAAGTAAATTATAAAGTTGGTCAACGCGCCAAAGACAAAACACCTTTTGCAAGTACAACATTAGGTGCAAATGCACGTTTAACATCAAGTGGTAAAAGTTTGGTTGTATCGCGTATTCCACAAGGCAGTTTGCTTGAGTTAGAGAAAGATGCGAAAAAAGGGAAGAGAGCAGAAATAAAACGAATAATTAACGGTACGCCTATAAAGAATCCTGATATTCCAGAGTTTGGCTATGTTTACATTCCTGATTTAGAAAAGCTTCCACCAAGCCCTACGGGAGCTAATGCAGGTAAACCCATCTATAAAGTCAAAAACACCACCACCGATACAGAAACTTTTGCAACAGGCGTGGTAGGTACGCGGGCTAGGCTTTATAAAAACAAAAAGAGTAGTCAAAACCCTGTTTTACATCTCATACCAAAGGGAGCTGAGTTAATACTCGAAGATAATGCAGGAACCACAGGGCGAGCAAAAATTGTTAGTATAAAAACAGGAAGCCCCACCAAAAATCCTATATTTAATACGCTTGGCACGGTTTGGGTAAATGATCTTGATAAAGTCAGCAAGCCCGCTAGTTTTGATGATGTTGTTACTCTTACGAAACCAAAGACAATACACAAAGGCGACCTCATTGGTTACATGGGGAACAATGGCACACCCGAAAAGCAAACAGGTATCCCGATGTTACATTGGGAAGTTTTTGCAGGTGAAGAGTTAAACGTATTTATTACCAAAGCGCGTGCGCATAATAGCAAGGCCAAAAAATCAGAAAAGACCGTTTTAAAAATACCCAAGGGATTAAAGCTCTACTCCTTACAACCCAGCACAAAAGCAGAAACGCTCACCAAAGAAACCGCCGTAAAAGTGCTTGAAAAGAAAGGTGACTATATAAAAATAGAAACATTAGGTTTAGTTGCAACAACATCCAATACCACATTGGGGAAATATGATCTAGCAAGCAACTCTTATGCTATTAAAACAGATGGTTTAACAAGCATAAACGGTGTAACCCTCACAGGTCGATTAACCTTACTTAAATCTTATAGAAAAGTTTCAGAAATGAGCGATAAAACCCTAAGAGCGGTACTATCACCTCAAAATGCAGGAAAAACAGGTTGGATAAAAAAGCAAAAGCTGCCTAAACTTTATAAAATAACAACTCAATATATTGAGAATGCTACCGACTTTTGGAATGACTACCCCGTCTCATTAAATGAAAATGGCTTAAAAACAGATCACGAAGCCTGCTACAAAACCAGCAATATCCTTAAAAAATGGACGGATGACAAAGATGTGGAATGGTATGAGATTATGTTTGACCAACATGTGCCGTGGCATAAAAAAGGCTATATCAATAGCACAAAAATCACCCACCACGCCCCCGAAGAATTTATATGTTTTGACGTGGTAGATGTACCCAGTGAAGGCGATGGCTCTTACCATTTAGACCCCGATAAGCACTATAAAACCTTATTTGAACCCAAAACAATGGAGGCATCAAAAAATGAAGAAGAAACGCCAATCAGCATTTTTAACCTACAACTCAAACCCTTTGCAAAAAAAGTCTTTCAGTTTTTAGATGATAATCACGATGGCACAATTACACTAGCAGAAATACAATATGCACTGAGCGACCCCATTAAACAAAAAAAGCTAGGAACACTCGTTACCAAGCACGAAAGTGAGTGGGTAGAGAGTATGGATAGATGGAAGCATATTGAAAAATATATCCCTGATGAAACACGTTTTGATTGGGACTATGAGAAAGCCAAAATTCAGAAACTGGCTTGGTGGGATGAAGTTAAAAAGGCTAGTATAGAGAATTTTCCGACAGGCAATGCGTTTTATTTTCATCCTGCTGGTTTTGTGGGGAATTTTTTGGGTGGTGGGTGTACAGAGGATTTAACTGTAGGGCAGTTAAAAATTATTGATAAACATACATCAAGTAAGAATAGAGAAAAACATATTAATGGCTTAAACGAAACTTTTAAGGTTTTTGAAATAAATACTTGTTTGAGAAAGATTCATTTTCTTGCTCAGGTTATTCATGAGTCAGCTCATTTAAGGGCAACAAAAGAGTATGATGGAGCTAATGCAAGCTATGCCCCATATTTTGGTAGAGGTTTAATGCAACTTACGCACAAAAGTAACTATAAGAGTTATGGGAACTATATTGGTATTGACGTTTACTCTACTGATAGTAATAGGAAAAAACTAGAAAGTGATCCTCATGCAGCAAAATCTGCAGGTTGGTATTGGGGTGTTAAAGCTAAGTTAAACGATGAAGCAGATTCAAATGATTTTTTAGCGGTAACTTATAAAGTCAATGGTGGTTTTAATGGGTATAAAGATCGTTTTAGAATTCTAAAAAATGCTATCAAAGTATTTAACTTAGAAGATACTGTATCATCTAATTTTTCATTTAAAGAAAGTTGGACTTATAATAATTATAAAGCATCATTAGCGTGGGGAATGTGGCACGATTCTGGTTCTAACAAGTATAAAACTAAACATTGTGATGCTTCCAATGCTGAAGCAAAAAAGGGATATAAAAGATTTCTTAAACTAATAGAAACGAAGAATATAACTTTTCCTCGTACTAGATCAAATGGAAAAACTATTTATTACTATGGGCATAGCAACCCTAAAACTTATGCGGAAGAAAGGCTAAAATTATTATGAAATTATTAACTGGTTTTTTACTATTTTTTCCTGTTTTTGTAGCTTTAGGGGACTCCAGTGGCTATTTTGATTTAGATAATAAACTTGACTCCTTAGTTATAAATTATTCTAACAATGAGCTAAATGCTTGTATTAATACATCAAAACTAAAAACTAAAAGGTGCTTTACAATTTCTGCTGAGAATGAAGACCCAGAAGGATTATCTTTTGGTTTAGATGTTTATAACGGTTTAAAAGGTGAGGTTATTGTTGATGAACATTGCTGTGGAATTGATAAGAGGTTCTATGTTAAGTTTTATAGATATAGCCCGAAAATAAATAACTGGCTTTTATATAAAAAAGTGAATTATGGGGCTATCTTGGATGATAATTTTAACTATACAGATCAGTATCTTGAGCGGAAATACATTACTGACTCACAGGTTGATATTTCAGGGAAAAAACATATAAATTCCTTGGTCAAGGAGTATAAAAAAGAGAGTGTTGAGGCTAGGATTAAATATTTACTTGATATTAAAATAAAGAATACACGTGTAACTTTTTTTGAAGTAAATGAGTGGTTTTTTTTACTTCCTTTGTCAAAAGAAAACCTCTCTAATTATAACGATATAGCATACTATTTACAGAAACAAGAAAATCATAAGTTAGCTATATTTATTCTAGCTAAGATATTATCAAAATTTCCTGATAGGGTAGTAGCATATTTAAATATTGCAGATTCTCAGATGGCAATGGAATTAGAAGAGGATGCTTTAAAAAACTATGAAGAATACCTAAAATTAATGAAACAAAAAGGGAAATTTAAGAAAGTCCCAAAAAGAGTCTTAAAATATTTAAATAATAGTGACTTAAGTGAGAAAAGCTCTTTACCCAAAGAACTCGCCCCACAAACAAAAGCTGAACCACCAAAACTTGTCGAAGTAACCAACCAAGCACTAGAAAAAAATCTACACAAAAGCAAAAAAGTTGGCCAAACAAAACCCACTAAAAAAGCCGAATCAATCAAAACAGCCACTGGTTCAATCTCACTGGCTTTTCTAAGCACCATGCTAGGCTTACTAGCTTGGAGATTAAGTTAACCATGCAAAAGTGGGGGGGTGTAAATATATAATGCCTCAAGTATATCCTACTTTGGTAAATGACAGTTATGCACCCGAAGATAATTCCGTAGCTATTTAACTCGTTCAAATATTTGTTTGTTAGTATTATACTTAAAGGTCAATGGAGGCTGAAGAATATCTTCAGGATCAGGGTCACAAGGTTGTTTAAAATATATTTTAATTATTGAGTTAGAGTAATCGGTTCTTATTTTTTCAATAGTCCAGTCAGTCATTTCCCTAAAAATTATTTGTTTATATTTATCGCCTTTGAGATTACACCAGCTAATTTCAATAGCAGATTCTAAATGACCAAAGCCCCCTGAGCGATATCCAAACTTATATTTTATTTTTTGGGCATCTTTTAGATTTGATAAGCTTCCTGTTTGAGTTGTAATATCTTCACCAGCCCAACTAAAAGGGTCACTAAAACTATTAGTTTGTAATGAGAGTAAAATTACAAAAAATATATATTTTAAAACTTGCATTGTTTATCCTAATTGATAATAACGATGGCTTACTATACCTTTTTACATTGACAAAGACATAGAATGGTATGAGGTTATGTTTGACGTAGCACAATAGACACCAGTAATATTTAGCTTGGAATTCATGTATGAAAATTTTAACAATATTTTTAACTGTACTTTTTCTTTCTTCGTGTGAAGCAGAAACATCAATATCAAAAAAAGAAAAAGCCAATATACACTTTAATGACGTTACATATCCATGTTTAGTCGCTCATAAAACAAGGAGTATAAAGATAGATAATAAAAATAACACTCCGATTTATTACACCATATTATATAGCGCAGGAAACCAAACTTTTGATACTTTGAGACTAATAGTCTCTGAGTTTGATATTTCTAAAGATTTAAAAGTAGACAGTAACGTAAACTACGCTTCAGAAGAAGATCAAAAAAAATTAGTAAAATGTTTACAAACATATAATGAAAATTCTTTAGTTCAAGACTTGTGGTCTGATATGAAAGAGTCTTTGGATGAAGAGGATGATACTAGATGGGTAACTGACAAAAATGGCAATAATCGTACAGAAGATGGTTTCTATCCAGAGAGTATTTTAATAGAGAGCCCTAGTATTCGTACATTTAAAGTAGATAATATGGGGGCTGAAATAAGATCACAACTAACTAGTAATCATGCTGATACCCAAGTAACTACTATTAGATGGAAATTCAAAGATGGTAAGTATGTTTTTGATAAATATACAACTACAACGATTGATGATTATGATCCAGAGGTCGATTAAATATTAGCGCTACTTTTGAATATGAAACAAGTAGTCGCCCTGTGTTACATGAACAACTACTGGAAAAACCTTTTCGCCCCCATTACACTTGAAAGCTCCCAACATGAAGAAGGTAGCCCTGTAAACGACATGCGCCTAGACGTACACCCTTTTGCAAAAAAAGTATTTCAATATATTGATGAAAACCACGACGGCAAGGTTGATATACAAGAGTTTCATGGAGCATTAAAAGACCCCAGTAAACAAAAGAAACTAGGACAACTCATCACTAAACACGAAAGCGAATGGGTGAAGAGCTTAGGACAACTATAATGAATAAAGCAAAAACTGATTATTTATTATTAGGATGTAATATTGACGAATGTAACAAATACTTTCTAAGTCGAGGAAATAGACCGGATGAGTAGCTTACTGGTTTGGCGATTAAGTTAACTGATTAATTCATCATGCAAAAGTAGGGGGGTGTCCTATGTATAATTAATATATCAGGACACCCCCCTAGTTTTGCATGGCATAAATGATCACCAATATATTTCACATAGGAGCAGTAGAACAATAATTGTCAAAAGTATTTATGAAAATTCTTCCCCCATTATTGATGATATTTTTTTTGTTCTCTTTTGAGGCTGTTGCTAAAAATTCTAGTATTCAGAATTTAAGAGTTATTAATGTTGATGCAAAAGATAGGTTAAATTTAAGAAAAGCACCCCTACTTTGAACAAGTGATTATATTGTGCTTAACTGAGTTGTACCAATCTATTAGACCATTCCAATTATCCCGACAAAACTATATCCTAACAAGGAGAGAAAATGAGAATAGTTCAAATAATTACCTTGGCAGTATCGCTACTTTTTATATCAATAGCCGCTAGTGAAACAATTATAAATAAGGGTACAAAATATGAGGCTAGAATAAGCTCAAAAGGTGAGCATTTATATTTAGATTTTAATGGTGAAAAAAGGAAGCTGTTTGTTGAAGAAAGTGATTTAAAATTTAGTATAGATGATATTAATTTTGACGGCGTTGATGATATTGCAGTAGTTGATATGAGGGGATATGGTGGTGTAAATCTTTATTACAAAGTATTTTTTGCAAAGAATGGCAACTATATTGAAGGTAAGAATCTTTCAATTAGTAATTATGAACTCTATCCTCAGTATAAGACTATTCTTTCGGAATATAAAAGTGGACCAAGGCACTTTACTGATCTTTATGATGTTAACTATAAAAATAGAATTAAAAAATTTGTAACGTATGAAAATTATGAAGCAGATGATCTCTGCTTTGTTAAAGAAATTGATTTAGAAGAGCGTACAGTTAAGCCAAAGAGCAATGGTATTCTTTCTTGTAAATCACTGCGCGAAGAGCATGTAGCTTTGCCACTTTTTGCCAAGGTAATAACAAAGAAAGCAACCTTGTTTGCTAATATTGATAGTGACCAATCAAATGGTATGTATTTAATAAAAGGAGATATGGTGGAGCTTATTGATGGTGAAGCTACGATGCCCAAACTGTTAATTCGTTACAAAGGGAAACGTGCGGTCACAAAATATATTGATAAAGAGAATATTGAGATTGTCCCTCTCAGTCGATATAAAAATATACATACAATACGTTTTTATAATAAAAAATGGGCAAAAGAAGAGGCTTCAGATGTGCTTAGTATACAAAAAATTGCTAAAGGACAATCCTCATTTATGCTTTCCACTATTGGCACTAATGCACATTCATGTGACATGAAAGGAATACTCAAAGAGTATAAAACACATTACCTTTATCAAGGAGAGAAAGGTTGCGAACTAAAATTAATAAAAACTAAAACAGGTATAAAGACCGTAGATAAAGATATGAAATGTAAAGAATATAGCTGTGGAATGCGTGTTTTTGTTGGGGGTTTAAATTTTAAACTTATAGAGAACTCTAAACAAAAATAACAGCTCGAAGCCTTTAAAATTTACCAAGAAATCACTAGACACAAATCCATCAAAACAGCCACAGGCTCAATCTCACTAGCATTTTTAAGCACCCTGCTAGGCTTGCTGGCTTTACGATTAAGCTAGCAATGCAAAAGTGGGGGGTATAATTATTTGAAGGTAGAGCATGATAAAAGCCGTTAGCCAAGCTAACCGAGAATTAGAAAAAAATCTGTTTTGATGGCGTATAATATTGTGCTTAACTGGGTTGTACCAATTTATTAGCCCATTCCATATTTCACTTTGGGTTAATTTTATAAATGAAAACTATTTTCTTTTTGTGTTCTATATTTTTTTATTTCTTTATTAGTCATTTGGCTTTAGCTACATCTTTTAGCCATAACGATTGGTTAGTTGATTGTGATAATACTTTAACCTGTCGTGCTGTAGGTTACAGTCCTGTTGCCAGTACTTATAATGAAAATCAGGTTAATGTTGCTGTTTTATTTACACGAAAAGCAGGTGACCATCAGGTAGAGCTTGCTAAAGTAAAATTAGAACTAGACAGTGATGGTGATAGGGAGCTTAAGACTCCCAATATCACCTTGTTTATCAATGGTAAGAAATATGGCGGGGTTAGGACTGATCTAAAAACGAGTGATATGGAGCTATCACGTTTCCAAACAGATGCGTTGATAAAAGCATTACTTAAAACTTCAACAATATTTTTTAAAGATAAAACAAGTGGATTCATGGGGAATTTATCCGATAATGGTGCTACCGCTGTCTTTTTTAAAATGGATGATATTCAAGGGCGTTTATATACGGATACAGCTATTGTTAGAAAAGGTAAACGCTCTCACCGGCAATTAAAAAAATCAAAACCAATACCTGTTATTCAACGAGCAAAGACATTACCTCTAAGTGAAGATGAAAAACGCTATTTCCTGCTTTATTCTGATGAAGTCGTAAAAGAGATTAAAAAAGGACTTAAGAAAATAGATGATGAGTATGAGTGTAATGATATTATTGAAAGTGGAAAATTAAATCTTGTTGATCGTTTATCTAAGCATAAGTTATTGGTCTCATCATCGTGTTGGATGGCTGCATACAATGCAGGTTCTGGCTATTGGATTATTAATGAAAGTCCACCTTATACGCCAATATTAGTAACTACATCTGCTAATGATTATTCAAATGGACTGATTGATGAGGCTCAAAAAGGTCGTGGTGTTGGGGATTGCTGGTCTTATGAGAGTTTTATTTGGAATGGAAAATCATTTGTGCTTAGCCGTCGTGGTGATACTGGTATGTGCCGAGGTTTTGCAGGAGGTGCTTGGGAGTTACCATCATATGTTTCAAAGGTAACCAAACAAAGAAACCACAAAAACTAAAAGCGACTCAATTTCATTACTTGCAAACCCTCCTAGATGAAAAAACCGACGATTCAATCAAAAATGGTACTTCATAAACTACAAAGGTAAAAAAGACCTAAATATGTGGATAAAGGCAGAAGCCGTAGAACTTGAGCCACAAGCAAAACCAATCAAATACAAGAACCAAAAGAACCAGAACCCGCCCCACAAGCAAAACTAGAACCATCAAAACCTGTCGGAGCAGTTAAACAAGCACTAGAAACAAATCTACACAAAAGCAAAAAAGTTGACCAAACAAAACCCACAGAAAAAGCCAAGCCCATCAAAACAACTACAGGCTCAATCTCACTAGCATTTCTAAGCACCATGCTAGGCTTGCTGGCTTACGATTAAGCTAGCGATGCAAAAGTGGGGTGTCCTATGTATAATAATATATAAGGACACCCCCCTAGTTTTGCATAGCATAAATGATCAACAATATATTTCACATAGGAGCAGTAGAACAATAATTGTCAAAAGTATTTATGAAAATTCTTTCCCCTTTATTAATTATATTATTCTTGTTTTATAGCAGCTATGGCTTTGCTGAAAGCCCTAATACACAGGCACAGAGCCTGAAGGCAGAAAAAACAGTAATTAATATGGGTGATAAATTATCTATTAAATACCCATCATTTCTCAAGACTAAGAAGCTCGAAGATGGGTGGCTAAGGTTGTTTCATACCATTTCATATAAACATGAACAATATCAAGACGGAAAATATGGGGTTACTCCTAGCGATACATATACTAATTTTGAATTAAAAGTTAACTATTATTCATCACTCAAAACCGCATTAGAAGAGAATCATCTAAATGGTTATCTCGAAAGTTATCTTGATGATCAGAACCTACAGGGAAAGGCATTGCTTGAGGCGATTGGCCAATTAGACCCTAGTTCAATGGGTCCTATTCAAAAAATTAAAGATGGCTACAGTATTAGAGTGGGTGTTGAAGGTGTGGGAAGTTATTACTACCTAATCATTAAGCATAATGGCGTTTTATTGTTTGATTTTCCTTATAATATAAATCCAGTAAAATCTTTGCAAAAAAACAAACCTTTAAATATTTTAAGTGGTAAAGATAAAAATAAGCTTGTACAGACTATTTTTGAGAGCACAACATCGGCCCAAAAATCTACGGAGAAAGGAAAGCCGTCACAAATACAGAAGATTCAAGAGCTTGTTCATAGCAAGCCTTTAATATTTAGCACAAGCAAAGAAACAAAAGAGGAATTTACTCCCCAAGGATTTAATAAAAATAAGAAATTTGCCTATCTCAATAAACTATTTTCTGATGGCACAGGTTGTAACTATTTATCATTCAATATTGTTAATTTATCTAACGATAAAAATCTAGTAAGTATGGAAATGCCACCAGATGCTTGTTACCTTGATGATTATAAAAATATTGAAAAACAGTTTTTGCTAAAGATAGGAAATAAACTTAAAGAACATAATATTCATAGCAATAAATCTATGAACTTAAAGAATTTTCCAGTT
>Ga0256844_10000892_pt1 | contig 11267 bp, 17 predicted proteins | sample MusselsmetaG_FD_189100 | JGI IMG/M metagenome (GOLD analysis project Ga0256844, IMG submission 189100) | Mussel associated microbial communities from hydrothermal vent at the East Pacific Rise, Pacific Ocean - Mussels | ecosystem: Host-associated > Mollusca > Shell > Unclassified ... | reverse complement strand
AGTTCTTTTACATAAGACTTTAAATACTTCTCTCTGGCAATATCAACACTTCGGTTAAATGCTGTAGATAAATAGTCATTGAGGGATACTTTTAAATCATGTATATTTTTCGTACCTTCTTCAATCTCTATCAAAACATCTACATCACTATTTATAGTTTGTTCATCTCTTGCAAATGATCCAAATAAACCAAGTTTAGTTAGTTGATATGTTTCAACTATGTATGTATGATTTTTTTGTAAAAAATTCAATATCTCTTTTTTAGTGTTCATAAAATAATTTTATCATAAAACTGGTTGATTGCACTTTATGTATTCACATATTTTGAGTATATCACATTATTATGATAATAGTCCATAAGTTATCAAGTTGGTAACTTATGTTATACTGCACTTATGAGAGTTATATCAAGAAAAACACTACGAGCATTTTGGGAGCAGTCAGACTTCTTGGACAGTGAACAGGCACTCAAGGCATGGTATGACGAAGCCACAAAAGCCAACTGGAAAACTCCCAATGAGATAAAAGCACATTACAAAAATGCTAGTATCTTAAAAGATGGTAGAGTTGTTTTCAATATACATGGGAATACATACAGACTTATAGTAAGGATAAACTACAATTTCTCTACTATATACATACGCTTCATAGGCACACATAAAGCCTACGACAACATAAACGCAAACGAGGTATAAGATGCAAATTAAAATACTGAAAACAGAAAAAGACTATGAAGAAGCACTAAGTAGGATAGATGCCATATTTGATGCAGAACCTGAAACAAAGGAAGGCGATGAGTTTGAGCTGTTGGTTCTACTTATAGACAACTATGAAGAACAACACCATGCCATAGAACTACCTCATCCCATAGAAGCCATCAAGTTTAGGATGGAACAAATGGGATTGAAACAAAAAGACATAGTAGAGTGCTTTGGCGACAAGTCCAAAGTCTCAGACGTACTAAACCTAAAAAGAAAACTGAACCTAAACTACATAAGAAAGCTACACCAAAAACTAAACATCCCCTTGGATGCGTTAGTAAGAGATTATGAGATGGCTTAAACTAGCAACGTGTAAGTACTCACACCCCAGTTCGCATGCGACCCCTTACCTTCCAAACCCCAACCTTCTTTTACAAGCACTTTTCCTATGAGCCAGCTCATCCCTCCATGTCCCACAAGCACAACATGCCCATGCTCATTTGACAGTTCAAGTAACCTTTTAGCTGCTTCTTTTGCTTGGGCTTTAGACACTTTAAGAGAAGCATCTTTTTTGCCTAGCCCAAAAAGTAGCATAAGCCTAAGTACGACAAGCCAACTTTTGGGTTTGAGTTTCAAAAAAGGCACATTTACTTCAGGGATGTCAGCTTCGTTAAAAAGTTTATTTTGTTCATATACTTCTACACCCAACACCGAAGCAGAGTCTATCGCACGACTCAGTGTACTTGTCACTAGCACATCTGCAGTTTGTGCAAGTACTACTGTTTCTTTACTAGGCAAACTTTCAGAGTGTATGGGTGCAACATCATACTCTTCTACCCATTGTTGAAGTGCTTGGGCATCTATCTTCTTTGAGTTATCTATGTCTACTTTGGCATGGCGTATGAGGGTTATCTCTTTCAAGTACCCAAAGCCTCACGCTTCTTCTTCGTCAAGCTCTTGTACACAAGCTCATAAGAGTGGTCTATGAGTTCTTCTACACTCTCATCGTCCACATCTGAGTCTTCTAGGGTAACGGTGTTCCAGTGCTTTTTACTCATGTGATACCCTGCCTTTACACCTTCATAAATGCTACGAAGTTCAAGTGCATAGATGGGGTCACATTTGAGGTTTACTTCTAGTGGGTGTACTTCTTTTGTGAGGGCAAACATCTTTTCAGCAATGCGGTACACTCGTACCTCTTCATCAAAAGGGTAGTCGTGGGTTACGCCTTGTTTATTCAAAAGGTATGTGTCTAGTTGTTTGAAGTTCATAGTTTTTTCTAAAAAGTACTAGTCTTCATCCAAAGCATCAAACTCTGCTTTTCGTTCCAAAAACCATTGGTTCATAGTCGCTGGGTTTTGCATGATTTCTTTCATGTTGGTCATAGCTTTTAGATGTGCTTCATCATTTTCTTGCATCATCTCCATACCGTGTTGCATGCTTAGTTCTGACATTTGTCCAAATGTCTCAGCTTGAAACTTTATATCACAAGCCCCTCCTAGTTGTTTACATGTCATTGTTTTCATGGACTTTCCTTATGCTGTATTTATATACACTAGTATATCTAAATTACTAACTTATTTTTCCCTTTTAACTAAACTTTAGACTTTGTATTCCATGAGTTCAACAGGTGCTCCATTCACTTCTATAAAAGCCACAATAAGCCCCTCACTCGGAGAGTTTGGCTTTATGATTACTTTTTTATTTAAAATCTCTTTTTCAATACTTTCTACAACAAATGCAACATGAGGAACAGTCTTAACCAGCTCTGGGTAAGGTGCATCATCCCAATATCTTTGCCATTGAATACCATAAGGATTATCTTCATGATTTGACACAGTCATTTTTAAATGTGGTAAATCAATTTCACCTTCAAAACTTCCTGTTACAGGTATTCCTATATGATTAAATTTCATTCTTCTTTATCCTCATAACAAAACTCTCCTCTTTAGCTAAACCCTTAAGTCAAAGCTAGTATTATACACTATAGTACCGTTTATCTGTACTTCTAAAACGTGTTTACCTTCATACAGTGTGCGTGTACTCATGTTCGCTTTAAAAGGGTGCTTCTTTTTTAGTGTTATGGCTTTCCCTTTTTGTAGGGTTAGCTTTTTGAGTTTGTGCACTTTAGGGCTAAGAGAGCCAGCCTTGGTACGAAAGTGCATCACATAGTCCACCATGAGCATCGCATCATCTTGGGCAACTAGTACTACTTCAAACTCTAGTGTCTGCCCTACTTGCACAGTGTTACTTTTAAGTGTTACACTCTCCACTGTGATAGAAGGGTTTTTCTCGTAACCCAAAAGTGCCAATGCCTCTTCGTTACCATTTTTTACCAACGTACGCAATGAATGAGTAACGATAAACGCCATCTCTTTAGCATTCTGTCTATTCTGTTTTTTCCACCTTTTAAGTGTGTTTATCACCAGTGGAGCATCTATTTTGGCTATGTCATTGAGATGGTTCGCCACTGAACGTGTGACATAACGTGTAGCGTCACTATAGAGCAAGTCTAAATGTCGCAAAGGCTCTGTGTAGTCAATATTCAGCTTCTTTGCCCAAGGTAGCTTAGGACGTAAGCCCTCGGAAGCTAGTCGCCTCTCATGGTAGTTCTTAGACTTTGCACATTTCTCTAACATAGCCAGTGTCTCATCGGGGTACGTATTGATGAAGTCACGCACAGCATACTCTACAGAAAAACGTTTGGTTATCTCTCTTAATGCAAGGAGAGAAAAAGCTAAATGCTCTTGTGTGCAACCATACGTAGCCACAAACTCCCCATACGGTGCGTAAATGAAATCACCAAAGTCATCGTCTGTCTTACTAGCATCTAGTGGCGTGGGAAGTGCTTGAAGTAAAATACCTGTGGCTTCCACATACTCTGAAGGCAAGTACTTAGCAAACATCGTAGTGATGTGAGTGATGCGTTCTTTGAGTTCTAACGTGGGGAATAACCCTAAAACCTCATCTTCAAAGGCAACTTGCAAAAAAGGGACATAGACTCCCTTTATCTCGGAGGCTATGAGCTTTACTTTTTTGGGGTTAAACAGTTCATCTTTAAGGGAGAATTTTTCTGCCATTCTATTTGTCTAGTAGCTGTAAAAACTCACCACGATTATGATATCCCACAAACTGATGTAAGATTTTTTCTGTTTTACTGTCTACTATGTAGAGTGCAGGAACGATGGCTACTTTTTTAAACTGTTCTGGGAAATTCTTTTTAGAAAAGTTTAGCATTGCAGGCACATACTTCTCTTGTATCTTTTTGTCTATACCCTTTTTAGAAAGCATACGGTTCTCTAACTTACGACACCAAGGACAATAAGAAGTGGTCATAAATATAAACAAAGGTTTACCCTCTTTTTTTGCCTTAGCAAGTGCTGCTGCGTACTCAGTCTCATAGTCCATATGTTCTGCGAAGTTTTCATGGGTAAGTCCTACTTTTCCATAAGACTTGTCTTTGTTGTCATCTTTGTATTGGTGAGAAAACCTTGAGAGTAGTTCTTCCACGCTGTCCATGAGGTCTTCTTCTACATCATCACTCTGTTTAAACATTTTAGTGTCTATGTATGAAAGAGCAAAGATAGACCCTTTATCCGAACCACGCTTCATGTACTCACCAAGCTCCAAGTCTACCTTGTAAGCGATGGTCTCGCCCACTGAAAACTTGGAAATCACCAATGCCAAAACACGAGAAGGATGCCCTGCTGTATTGACCTTCAGTTCTTTAGACATTTCTAGCATCGCTTCATGTATCTCGTCTTTATATATCTCTAGCTCTAGTGGTGACTCTATGAGAGCATCGTAGTCATTTACTCCTGTGAGTACGTAAAAACTTTGAGAGAAAAGAGTTACTGTAACAAGTAGGCTCAATAGTAATAGTTTCATAACTTGCTCACTTTATTTGCTCTATAAGCTATTCTAGTCCTTTTAGGGTTATCTTCTCCTCTTGCATCCCAATCTCCAAGTTTTTTTGCTTGCTCTTCATAAGGAAAACCAAAAAATAGAGAAAGGAAATTCCAAATAGGAACAAACATTGTCATGACACTCTTCAAAATAATATAAAAATATTGCACAGGTTTCCTTTGATTAGTTACTATATAGTACTCTAAAATATGTATTAGTTATCTTACTTCATCACTTATACATTCTATCATTTTTATTGATACCATTAAGTTTCAATAACCGTTAACATTATTTAATTATACTCACCCTGACATCTAAAAGCAACCTCTTAGATGATTTTAAATAAAATAATGAACTTAAATCCATGTCCATTAATATGAAAGAAAACAATGATTAAAAAAAATAAAAAAATAATTCTTGCTGGGGTCGCATCGACACTTCTTGCTACATACCTCTTCGGTTCATTTGCTCAGGCAAAAGAAAATACGCCTAAAACACATGCGAAATCTACAGCAAAAGAGAAGCTAGAAGCTTACATTAAATTCACCCAAATACTAAATGTTATAGAGAGTCAATATGTAGATGAAGTAAACACTACAGAACTTGTAGATAAAGCACTCAAAGGTCTTATGGCAAACCTTGATGCACACTCTACATTTATGGATACCAAGTCATACAAAGATCTCACTGTTCAAACCAAAGGCGAATTTGGTGGACTTGGTATCTCTATTGGAATGAAAGATGGGGCACTAACTGTTATTGCACCTATTAACGGTACACCTGCGTTTAAAGCAGGGGTTAAATCTGGTGATATCATTTTAAAGATAGATGATAAAGCAACTATCGGAATGAATATTGATGATTCTGTAAAACTTATGAGAGGTAAACCTGGCACTTCTTTGGTTTTAACTATTATTAGAAAAAAAGAGCTAAAACCTCTTAAAATAAAAATAACCAGAGATATTATCAAAATTCAATCTGTTTACACAAAGACCATAGATGAAAAGTTACTTTATTTGCACGTAACTTCTTTTGACCAGAAAGTAGTTGACGGTGTTAAAAAATCAATAAAGGAAAATAAAAATACTGAAGGAATTATCTTAGACCTTAGAAATAATCCTGGTGGACTCCTAGATCAAGCCGTAGGACTTGTAGACCTTTTTGTTGAAGAAGGTGCTATTGTAAGTCAAAAAGGAAAAGCAAAAACAGAAAACCTTGACTACAACGCACATAAAGATGGTACAGATACTACAACACCTATTGTGGTGATTGTCAATGGTGGTTCTGCATCTGCATCTGAAATTGTATCTGGTGCATTACAAGACTTTAACCGTTCCATAATTGTGGGTGAGAAAACATTTGGTAAAGGTTCTGTACAAGTAGTGATGCCTATAGGTGAAGCTGAAGCACTCAAACTTACTGTAGCTCGTTACTATTTACCATCTGGACGGACTATACAAGCTGTGGGTGTTACCCCAGATATCATAGTACACTTAGGAAAGATAGAGTTTATTGAAGACCCTATTTTACTAAAAGAAAGAGATTTAAAAAAACATTTACAGGGTGAACTAAATAAGATAAATGGTGATAGTAATAGTACAAAAATAAAAGACAATAACAGTTCAGATAACAACGAAACTGAAGTTGATGAAACTATCATTACAGAAGAACAACTATATAAAGATGCACAGCTTAAATCTGCAGTAGATATACTCAAAGCACTTATCATTACAAACAAGGGAAACAGATAATGGAAAAAACTGAGCTTCTCTATGAAGGGAAAGCAAAGAAAATATGGAAAACAGCAGATAAATATTTACTTATTTCTGAGTTTAAAGACTCATTAACCGCTTTTAATGGTGAAAAAAAATCATCTGAAGAGGGGAAAGGTGCACTGAATAACCAAATCTCTGCAGAACTTTTTAAGTACCTAAGTGAAAAAGGTATTCCAACGCATTATGTAGATACTATTGATGACAATAATATGCTTCATAAAGCAGCAGAAGTTATCTACCTTGAAGTGATTGTGAGAAATATTGCAACAGGTTCACTCTCAAAAAATCTTGGTATTGTAGATAAAACTGTACTTCCCTTTACACTGATAGAATTTGACTACAAAAATGATGCATTAGGTGACCCTAAGCTAAATGATCAACACTGTATCATCCTAAACTTAGTAAAAAATACAGAAGAGCTTGACTATATAAGGTTTATGGCCAGACGTATAAATACCTTATTAACTGAGTTTTATGCAGATCTTGACATCAAGGTAGTAGACTTCAAGTTAGAGTTTGGTAGAGACAAAGATGGGAACATCATACTTATCGATGAACTTAGTCCAGATAATTTTAGGCTATGGGATGCTAAGACAGATGAAAAGTTAGATAAAGACAGATTCAGACAAGGTCTTGGTGGACTTACAGAAGCTTACAAACAAGTACTAAATAGAATTCAAAATAGAAACAAGTAAGGAATATAAACATGACAGCAGTAGTAAATGTATTTTTAAAAGATGGCGTACTGGATCCACAAGGTAAAGCAACGCACCATGCACTAGACTCACTTAATTTTGCAGGGGTTTCTGATGTACGCATGGGTAAGCAAATTATCATCAAACTTGACACAACAGACAAGGTCAAAGCTGAGATAGAAGTCAAAGAGATGTGTGAGACACTGCTTGCTAATACTGTCATAGAAGACTACACTATAGAGATAAGCTAATGAAAGTAGCAGTATTACGATTCCCTGGGACAAACTGTGAGTTTGACACCCAGTATGCTTTTGAAAAATTAGGTCATAGCACAGAACTTGTATGGCATGAAGAAGATAAATTACCCTCAGGCATAGACTTAGTGGTCGTCCCTGGTGGCTTTTCTTATGGAGACTACTTACGTTCTGGCTCTATCGCACGTTTTTCTCCTGTGATGAAAGCAGTCACCGCCTTTGCCAATAATGGTGGAAAAGTACTAGGCATCTGTAATGGTTTTCAGATACTCACAGAAGCTGGGCTTTTGCCAGGAGCACTAAAACGTAACAACAACTTGCACTTCATCTCTAAGCATCAAAACCTCTGTGTCATCAACAATGATAATGCCTTTTTAAATAAATGCGACAAAGGCGAAGTCCTCAACATCCCAATAGCCCATGCAGATGGTAACTACTACATCAATGATGTAGACCTTAAGAAGATAGAAGCAAACAGTCAAATATTACTTCGTTATTCAAATGAGAAAGGTGAGCCTATATTTGTCAATGGTTCGGTAACTTCCATAGCAGGTGTGTGTAATGAAGAAAAAAATGTCTTTGGACTTATGCCCCATCCTGAGCGTGCGTTAGAAGCCATACTAGGATCAGAAGATGGTATTCGTATGCTTAAAGGTTTTGACACATAATGTCACTACTTCGCTTTGTTTGGATTTCTTATATAGGTCTTTACTTGGCTTTTACAACTATATTAAGTGCCCAGAATGAATACAAGTACTCCTATATGCCTAAAAAGGTATATAAAAATCAACTCTTTCCTGTTACTCTAGTTGGACCAGACGATAGTCCTTCTTTGACCTTTGATACTTCTAGTACCATACAGCCATTGTTTTATAAGCCTTTACTTGTAAAAAATGGAAATGATACTTTCTATACTTTTTATTTTAAAGCTAAAAATATTGATGTACGTATACCTAGATTATTTATACGCTCAAATACTATACAAAGTTCTTTAGAAAATAAGACCGTAATATTAGAAGTATTAAAGCATAATAAAACTTTTTCAGGTGTATTAGCTGCTGATATGAAAATAAAAAACCATCAAGTATCGAACTATGATGGTAAAAACCACATCGTTACTCTATCGATAGAAGCATATGAAGCAAATATTGAAGATATGCACTTAAATACTACTTCAGAATTTGGTGTCGAAGAGATAAGACGTGCTAATGCAAAAGTAACTGCAGAGTTTTTTGCAGTCCTGCCACTCACACAAGAATTTCTATCTTTTTCTTATTTTAATACAATTAAAAAAAAGTATATCACCCTTAGTGTACCTGTGAAAGTTTCAAACTCTTCTGTCACAACGCAATCAGACTTAAACCCAAAGGTTGATGCTTTTAATCAATTAAAACGTTATGCACTTATCATGTTTTCACTATTTTTCTTTATTATATTTTTGTGGAAAAGAGACTTTTTTTATCTTATACTAGGTGTTATTTCACTCATTACACTTCTTACATTTTATATACCTCATAAAAAAATATGCGTTAAACAAGGCTCACCACTTTATGTTATACCTACAGATACCAGTACTATAAGTACAAGAATAAGTAGTAAATTAGATACAATGATATTAGGTGAACATGGTGCATATAAAAAAGTAGAGTACAAAAGAGGAATCATAGGATGGATCAAGAATGAAGATATTTGCAACAATTAGGTTTTACTGGGCTGCCTTAGTTATCTCTTTTAATACCGCTGTCTTCATGATACCTGCACTTATACTTTTTGGTAAGTATAAAAGTACTATTGTCCATCATATTAACTCTCTAACTCTATGGATGATGGGTGGGATAGCTCTCAAAAAAGGCAAACTAGATAAATCAGCTGATATGTTTGTGATGAACCATCAAGGGATTGTAGACATAATAGGACTTGAAGCTGTGCAAAATAACCACATGAGATGGGCGGCAAAAAAAGAACTTTTTGATACTATTTGGTTTGGTAACCTTCTAAAATATGGAGAGATGATTTCTATCAATAGAGGTGCAAAGTCCTCACTACGTAAATTTATCAAAGATGTTGAGGAATCTAGAGATGTCTACAAACGTCCTGTAGCCATTTTTCCAGAAGGTACAAGAACAGATGGACAAGAGCTACTTTCTTTTAAAGGGGGCACAAAGGTAATCGCTGAAAAGTTAGGACTTAAAATCCAACCTATCGTTATCACAGGTAGTAAAAAACTCCTTAATGAACATAATAAAACTGCACATTCTGCCATAGTTCACTACAATTTTTTACCCACCATTGATGTGAGTACTGCAGATGAAGACTGGTATGAAACCCTCAAAGACAATATGCAAAAGGTGATAGATGATAAATTCACTAACAATAATCGCCGTCGCTAGCGGTGGAGCTATAGGGGCAACCTTACGGCTACTAATCAACGCTGGAGTGAATAAGCATTATCTACACGCTCTGCCCTTAGGTACACTAGTAGTCAACCTTATAGGTTCACTACTTATAGGTATACTTTTTGCATACTTCCACTTCAACACCACCCTCTCTCCACATTTTAAAACCTTCATGGTTACAGGAATATTGGGAGCGTTAACCACTTACTCCACCTTTGCCATAGAAAGCTTCTTTTTACTAGAAGCTGGGCATTATGGACAGGCTTTTGCCAACATGGCACTAAACGTCTTTGGTACTATTTTCATGGCAGGTATCGGATATATAATCATCTTAAAATTAGGAAATTAATTGTTAACACTTAGTACAGAAATAGAAAAACACATCAAAAAGCTAGTCAACCCTCTCAAAGATGGGGATGACTTAAAAGAAGCACTTAAATTAAAGCTCACCAAAAAAGAGTTCAAACTTTTAAAAGCATGGTCTGAAGGCACAGACATAGAGCAAGTCCAAAAAGATTTAAATCTTGATGAGGAACGTTACGGGGAGCTTTCAGCTAAACTTATAAAAAAACTTAACCAAGAGAAGATAAAACAGGCGATCTGTATATAGTACTTATACCTTTTTAACTATTACTATACCGTACTTTTAAGCACTTTGCAGACACCATCTTTTTACTTTAAATCAAAATGCTTATACAAATATTTGAACGCTAACTACCTCACCCCAAGCACTGCATAAGCATTTTATTAGTAAGGTACTTTTGCACAAACAGATGAGTAACAAGGCTATTAGCATGGTGATACTCACATAAATTTGCATACACAACTCCCAATATAAGGACTATTGTAGTCCTCTATTGTGCAGAGGGGTGTGTATCAATCAGTATCTATGTATTAATGAGCACCACCTATCTTCTTCTTATTCCCCACTAGCCAATACGCCACAGCAAGGCTCAATATAACCGCACCTATAACCAACAGTTCATCTGACTTCTCTGAAGAAAGAGAGTAGATGAGTATCTTCCGTATGAGTGCTGCCATAGCAAGCATGATAAACGCTCCTATGGCAAAACCCTTGCCTTGTAGGTGGTTTATCTCTTCGTGTATCAGCTCTATGGCTGCCCAGAGTACCAGTAAAGAGCCTAGTACGGTTAAGATACCTTTTTCTATCTTTATATCTGTAAAAAATAATAGATAAATGTCATACACAAAAAGCCCTATGGCAAAAAATGCAACGATGGCTAAAGCACCTGCAAGAAAATAATTGATGTATGAATTAAACTTTTTCAAGCCTGTTAAGATATTTTTCTCTATCTTAGACAATGACAAAAACTTACTCAATTCCTCTTCTCTATATGAGCTGGTAAGGACATCTAAGTTCATGTCTATTATCTTCTCCACGGCATGTATCTCTTTTACATGCTGTTCTTTGTTTTCGAAGTTTTCTTCTATGCTTTTTAAGGCAAAAGTACGTACGAAAGTAAAGGCAGAGTTTACGTAGTGTGTAGGCAGACCTATTTTTACATGAACCTCTCCTATC